>SKEV01000028.1_pt1 | contig 140969 bp, 134 predicted proteins | sample 4819531 | NCBI WGS metagenome assembly SKEV01 (sample SAMN11008800, study PRJNA524170) | human gut metagenome | biome: Human fecal sample; material: Feces; isolation source: fecal sample from pouch patient p9, p28 | host: Homo sapiens | place: Israel: Tel-Aviv | collected 2016-08-01 | reverse complement strand
TGTCTGTCGGATCGGGATATTCTGTTTTCGTAATTCTACACCATAACTGGATATTATCTGCATTTTTATTTTTCCCTGATAACTGTTTTCTCAGATTCTGTTGTTTTTTCTACTACCCATAGCTATATTTTAGCACATATAGCGCTAAAAATAAACATGTGTTCTTTCTTTGAGTAAAAAATTTGCGCGTCTAACTCATCACTACTACAATATATTTATGGGTAATCCCCTTACTTCCAGTAAGGATTTATCCATCTCATTACTTAAACTGTTAGAATGTAGGATGCAATGGTATATCGACTTCATCACTTGGACCTCGCGTCCGTACTTTAGACTGATAACCGGCTCCTCATTCACAGTGTTCGTTTTATGCAGGTTGAATCACATTAGGTGCATTCGTGTCACACACAGTAGTTTGAACAGGTAATGAGTAAAACTGGTATTTATCCATTGTAATATTTTTTAAGGAGTGATAAATTTATGAACGCAGTAGGTATCGATGTTTCAAAAGGTAAAAGTATGGTTACAATTCTGAGACCATTTGGGGAGATTGTATCCTCTCCTTTTGAGATTAAGCACACATCCAGTGATATCCATTCACTTATTAAACTTATTCATTCTATCGAAGGTGAATCCCGGGTTGTAATGGAACATACCGGCCGCTACTACGAAGCACTTGCTCACCAGCTTTCAGCAGCAGATCTCTTTGTCAGTGCTGTTAATCCCAAGTTGGTCAAAGATTTTAATAACGATTCTCTTCGCAAAATCAAGTCCGACAAAGCTGATTCTGTCAAGATTGCCCGCTACGCTCTTGACAAATGGCAAAGTCTTGAACCGTATAGTATTACAGATGAATTACGCGCTCAGCTAAAGGTCATGAATCGTCAGTTCCATTTCTATGTGAAACAAAAAACGGCTATGAAAAATAATCTTATTGGCCTCATTGACCAGACCTATCCAAATGCAAATACTTATTTCAATAGTCCCACCCGCAGTGATGGTTCCCAGAAATGGGTTGATTTTGTCTCTACATACTGGCATGTAGATTGCATTCGTAAAATGTCTCTAAACGCTTTTGTTGAACATTATCAGAACTGGTGCAAGCGCAAAAAATATGCCTTCAATAAATCAAAAGCGGAAGAAATTTACACCAAAACAAAGGAACTTGTTCCAGTATTTCCTAAGAATGAAATAACCAAACATATCATCAGACAAGCTATCGATCAGCTCAACAGTACTTCCGTTACTGTCGAAACAATACGCACTCTCATGAACGAGACTGCCTCAAAGCTTCCTGAATACTCAATTGTCATGCAGTTTAAAGGGATTGGTCCATCTCTCGGTCCACAGCTTATGGCTGAGATCGGTGATGTAACCAGATTCACGCATAAAGGAGCCCTTACTGCATTCGCCGGAGTTGATCCTGGGGTAAACGAATCTGGTTCCTATGCACAAAAAAGCGTCCCAACATCCAAACGTGGATCTTCAAATTTAAGAAAGACTCTTTTTCAAGTAATGGATGTTCTTATCAAAACCATGCCTCAGGATGATCCTGTATATCAATTCATGGACAGAAAACGCACCCAGGGTAAGCCTTACTATGTTTATATGACTGCAGGTGCTAATAAATTTCTCAGAATATACTATGGACGAGTGAAAGAATATCTTTCTGTTCTTCCTGATCCAAGCTAATTCAAAACTTTTACTTTCAGACCAGCACTGGTTGTGGTGGCCTTATTTTAATGCCTAATTTTTAACCTGTAAAGTTTTTTAACTTTCTTCAATTTTAGTATTGACTTTTTATTTGCAGGCTAAAGTAACGAGAATGCGACGCGCAATTATTCAAAAATCAAATAGACTTTCCAAAACTTCATCTTTAGAAGTATAGTAACAATATTTTTCCTTAAAATCAATAATAATACTTCATCTTTAGAAACTTTTGAGGATCAGAATGATTATTTATTGGGATAAAAAAACGAACAGTAAAAACAGAATAGGACAACGGGTAAAAGAATTACGAAAGGCTCATAAGCTTACTCAGAAAACACTCGCTGCCAAATTACAACTTGCAGGATATGATTTTAATGATCTGGCAATCCTGCGAATTGAACAAGGCACACGTTTCGTTCCCGACTACGAAGTTGTCGCACTGGCCGAAGTATTTAATGTTTCCTGCGAATATCTTCTTGGTCTGACGGACGCTCCTGCAAAATAATTCAATTGTATTGCTGCCCATTCTATGCTAAACTATGGATAGATACTTCTGAACAACATACACTATTTATAAACCGTATGATTGGAGTGATTTCATGGAATTAACAAAAAAAGTCCCTACAACCGATAAAAACCAGGAAAACAATCATCTTCTCCGCATGTTAGACCGGGGAATTGATGATATGGAAGCTGGTCGTGAATTGCCACTGGAAGATGCTTTTCGCAAAATCACAGAATTAAGGGATGCACGAAGAAATGCAAGAATATAAAATTATTTTAACCTGGGAAGCAATTTACGATGTCACAGACATTGCAGATTATATTGAAGAAGAATTCGGCCAGCAACGTGCTGACCGTTTTCAATCTGATCTGAAAGAACAAATGCAGAATTTAGGCCAGTTCAGTACTGCCTTTCCCCGAACTCAAATTCTGTACAGAGGATATTCCATACATAAAAGAGCTTTTCCGCCATCTATTATTTTTTATATTATAATGGAAGAAACAAAAGAGATTCATATTCTCCGAGTGTTGCGCCATGAACGAGATTGGGAAAATATCCTGTTGCAAAGATCAACTTATACATATCCAGAATGAATACCTGGGAGCCGATCAGAGATTTTTCTGAAAGGCTTCCTTTTTAATTTTAATTACTTCCCACTGTCAATTAAATCATAACTCATATCCAGAAAATCTAGCGTCTTAGCTTCACTGACAGATTCATCCAAAAGAATCGTAATCCAGTGTCGCTTATTCATATGATACCCCGGTAAAAATCCATACGTTTGAATTAACATCCCAACCAGATCAGGGTCACATTTTACATCCAGGATATTAATTTTTCCATCTTCTTCTAATCCCAGTGTTTTCTTTTCCACTGCCATAATTATAGCATACCATTTTCCATTTTTATGTCGAAGCACCGCAGAATCAGGATCTTTTTTCCATAAATATTCCGGTTCCGTTCCATATTGCTCTTTCACATATTGAAAAATTTCCTCACGTTTCAAATTTATCCCTCACTTACGATTTCTTGCTCTGATTATACGCTATCAGGATTATATTCTCAACCACTTCTCACAGTTCCATTTATGTTTTATAGCTTTTGCATAGCCTGCTTTGCAGGCTACACCCCAAAAGAAGCAAGCACTGCCAGTGTCATGACAACTGGCTCATTTTGTCAAATTCCCTTTCCGGTTCATTCTACCAAAATGTATCAGGGAGTATCCCTGGCCCTCTCATATTTTATAATTTCTTAATTTGACGCTTTCACCCAGTCCTGTTAAAATAACTTACAGATACATCTGTCCAAACCAACAAAAAACCAAGTACCATAACTGTCATAGCCGAACTGGTTAGACAGTTTTTTTGTACTCTTTTTTATAGAAAAAAACGAATTGGAGGATTTCAATGAGCAAACGTACCAGAATTCATCCCGTACAATTTTATTTGAATGATGACGAACAATACATTTTAGAAGAAAAATATCGTCTTTCCAGGATGAAAAGCAAATCTGCCTTTCTACGGAAAATGATCTTATATGGATTTGTATATGAAGTAGACTACTCTCATATCCGAAAAATGAATACCCTGTTGGGCAATATCAGCAGCAATTTGAATCAGATCACCCATCGTATAAACAGCACCAATGCAGTTTACCAAAAGGATCTGAACGATATAAAGGAGTTAATGGAAAAAATATGGCAGTTACAAAAATCCATGGTATCAAAACAACCGTTGATAAAGCAATAGAATACATCTGCAATCCAGATAAAACAGACCAGAAACTATATATTTCTTCCTTTGCCTGCTCTCCTGAAACAGCAGTTCTTGACTTTAAATACACTTTGGATCATACACATGACTGCAGAGATCCGCACAATACAAATAAGGCATTTCATCTGATTCAGGCATTTTCCCCTGGTGAAGTTTCCTATGAAGAAGCCCATCAAATTGGCAAAGAACTTGCGGATCGCTTACTGGAGGGAAAATACTCCTATGTTCTGACAACACATATTGATAAAGGTCATGTACATAACCATTTAATTTTCTGTTCTGCAGATAATATCACTTTTTCTCATTATCATGACTGTAAAAAGAATTACTGGAAAATACGAAATCTCAGCGACACTTTATGCCAGGAACATAACCTGTCCACAATTATGCCAGATGGTAAAAAGGGAATGAAATACAATGAATGGGCTGCAAATAAATCTGAATCCAGTAAAAAAGCGCAGCTGCGAAAAGATATCAACCAGACAATCCGAATCGTTTCCACTTATTCAGAATTTCTTACATTTATGGAAGCTAAAGGATATGAAATAAAAAACGCAGAATTTGGCGAAAACAGCAGAAAATACATTACCTTTCGTTCTCCCGATATGTCCCGTCCAGTGCGTGGAAGTGCTAAATCTTTAGGAAAAAACTTTACTAAGGAACGTATCAAAGAACGCATTAATAATAAGCTTCACAGAACTACTGTTCCTTCTGTTCGTAATAAGTTAATAGACACCAACACTCCCAATATAGCAGGAAACATTGGATTTCAGAAATGGGCAAATAAGGAAAATTTAAAAATTGTCTCTGCTGAATATAACAAGATGTTCACACATAATCTACATAATTTTTCAGAACTTGAAGACCGCATAGCCTTGTTACATATGCAGCAAAAAGAGGTAAATACCTCTGTTGTTTCTCTCGAGTCTCAGATACGCCATCTTCGAGAAATGCTAAAATATGCCGAACAATATCAGAAAAATAAAATTTACGACGACCATTATAAAAGCTCCAAAGATCCAGATCGTTATTTCCGTAAATATGAATCTCAAATTATTCTTTTCTCGGGTGCTGAACATATTTTACAGGAAAATGGTATAGACCTGAAACAGCTCAATACCAATAAGTTACAGGCTCAAATTTCAGAGCTTATTTCCAGAAAGAAGTCAATAAATACTCAATATGTTTCCTTTCGGAAAGAAATGAAAGAGTTGGAATTGATACATCAAAACTTGTCCAAGTATCTAAAACCGGATGATCCTGAAATAGAAAAATCTTCCCATAACAAACTTCCTTCTTTGTAAAACCATAATAATAGGCAGCGATTTCACTCGCTGCCTAAATTCCCGTTAAACCTATATCCTACACCTCGTACTGTTTGTATATATAATGGTTGTCCAGGATCATCTTCTATTTTTTCTCTGATATTGCAGATATGTCGCATAACCACATTATAATCACCTGAATAAGGTTCATTCCATACCAGATCATAAACCATTTCTTTTCCAAATATTCTACCTGGACTTTTCGCTAAAAGAAGTAAAATATCATATTCATATTTTGAAAGATGAACATCACTATCATTCTTTTTAACAATTCGTTCCTGTAGATATATTTTTAATTCTCCAAACCTTATAATTTCCGGTATGAATTGGTTTTTATGTTCCCAGCTAGTCAATATGTTTTCACTTATGCTTCCATTAGCATCTGTGATTCTCTCAATAATTTCTATCTTTTTCACCTTTATTGCCTCTACATTATTAATTTTAGATTCTATTTATCTAAATCTTTTTTCTTTATCTATCCATAAGTCCGCAAATGCTGGAATATCCCGTATTTACGGACTTTTTTTCACTTTTCAATAGGTCGATACCATACTTAACTCCGCATATTTCCGCTTCATTCTGCTTTCAAAAGTAGTAAATCGGTAGTAATCCAGCCTTTTACTACTAAGCTACAAATCGCTGTAATTCTGATTTTACCGTTTCAAGTGAAGCGTGAGTGTAGAGGTTCAATGTGATTGTGATATTGGAATGTCCCATGACATATTGCAGTGCTTTTGGGTTCATTCCTGCGTTGGCTAACCTTGTGCAGAATGTATGACGCATGACATGTGGATGTGTCAAGTATAGGACAAAAAAAATTTTATTTTTTTCTGCCGAAGACTATCTGACGCTTCCATCAGGTAGTCCCAGCACCTTTATTATCTTTTGATAAGTCATTCTTGTCCTGCTCAAGTTATCTCTGTTCTGAAAAAATATCGTCAAAATTCCATTCGATTTCAATTTCATCCTGACTATGAACACGGATCACCTTGATAACCTCACGCAGCTTCTCTGTATCGAACTTCTGAATTCCCAAGAAATCTTTTAGTTTTATTTTATCAGAAAGTTCATTTTGTTCAAGAAGCTTTTTACTATTCTTCGCATCTTCTATCTTTCGTTTTATTTCATCCAGCTGTACACTTATCTTTTCAGCTCTCTGCTTATACGAATCACGATCTATACGACCATCTTTGTAATCATCATAGAGTTTCATCTTTTCCGAGGTCAACTGTCGGCTCTGTTTTTGCAATTCTGTAGTATTGATCTCTTTGTATTCACATTGTCTTTTGGAAGATACTTTCTTTCCTTTTTTCAACATTGACGCTGCATACTGACGGACAAGCCCAAGGATATTCTCCTCCATCGGTTCCCTACGAATCACCAGACTTCGGCACACAGGATCACCATTGGTTCTGGCATCTGAACATTTCAGCAGATGCTCTGTTTCTTTTAACAGAGAATGCCCACAGTTGGCACATATCAGCAAGGCCGGCTGTTTTTTACGTCTTTCCAGAGTAAAATTGGTGCGTGATTCTGCAACACTTCTCTTCTTTTTCGGATGCATTTCATTTGCTTTTTCAAACAATTCCCTGTCTATAATTGCCGTATGATGATTTTCCAGGCGAACCCATTCTGTTTCATCATTCAGAACTGCTTTATGGCCCGTATGCATACTGCAACGTGTTTTGCCCCAGATTCTGGTTCCAATATAAATCTCATCCCGGACGATTGCCGATACTGTCGTAGGGCTCCAGTGTTTCTTTTTGATCGTGTCAAACCTCTGGAACTGCACCTGATCCCCTCTTGATAATTTCTGCTCATCACAAGTAGCAATCGCCTGTCTGTTCAATTGCCTTGTAATATCTGCAAAACTTGTTCCCTCCGCTGCCATCTGAAAAATCATTTTCACGACTTTTGCAGCCTCCGGATCAACTTCCAGCCTTCCATCTTTTCCTTTTTTATAGCCATATCTGGCATTTACCGGAAGACGTGTACCATTTTTTGTTCTCGTCTGCATTGCTGATGAAATTTTCTTGGACAAATCCAGGCTATACATATTGTATACCAGATTCTGCAATGCCACATTCATTCCACCAGTCATTCCGCTGCTTGCTGCACTGTCATAGCTGTCATTAATCGAAATAAATCGAATCTGCAGAAGTGGAAAAATATATTCAATATAAAATCCAACTTCCAGATAGTCTCTTCCGAATCTGGAAAAGTCTTTTACAACTACACAGCCGATTTCTCCACTTTTCATGTCATCCTGCAGCTGTTGAAATCCCTGCCGTTTAAAATGAGTACCGCTGACACCATCATCCACATATTCCAGGATATCTGCCTCATCTACACCCAGCTGATCAATCACAAATGATTTTAACAGAATTCTCTGAGAAGTTACACTGTCGCTCTCTTTTTTAGCTCTGCCATCTACATTGTCATCTTCTGCGGATAAACGGATGTAAACAGCTGTTTTTCTATGATCTGTCATCTTGACTGCGCCTCCTTCTCTTTCTTTAATTTCTGTAAATCTGCAAACTGATCGTCATATACCAGCTTGATCTCATAATCATACTTACCATGGATAATAATTGAATCCACAAAGGCATCTGCCATTTCTTTTGTCAGCTTACGCTTTGACATATAAGTATGTATCACTTTTCCCCATCCTTCCTCGATATGATAATCCTTGGAATACCGTACCTGTGCCGCCAATACTACATCCAGGCGGTTCTTGATGTTTTCTATTTCATTGGAATAGATACGGGAAAACTGCATGTATTCTTCTTCTGTAATCAGACGTTCCGAATAATCCTCATATAAATCAGATTTACGCTTGCTGATCCTGCTCAACTCCCGCCGAAGTTTCCCCACTTCCTTATCCAGAAGCAAATACTGTGTCTGGTTTCTGGAAGCAGAATTCATTTCACGGATCAGTTTCTCTGTATCCAATACGGCTTTCATATGTGACTGGATCAGGCGAAGGACGTCTTCATCCACGTATTCTTTTTTGACTCTGTGCCCCTTACACTGATTTCCTCCGGATTTATGGTTCGCATCTGCACCACAGATATAATAAAATGTCCCTGTTTTTTCTCTGGACAACACCATGCGGTTCCCACAACCCCCACACCTGATCTTGCCGGTATAGAAATTATGATTCCGAATGGCTCCATTATTCAGCTGATGCTTCTTTTTGTATGCTTCCGTAAATTCCCGGATTTTTTCCTGTACCTGCCGGAACAGTTCTTTATCAATAATTCCTTCGTGGGTATTCTCAGCATAGAGCCACTCACTCTCCGGTAGATTTCTCTGCTTGTTTCCTTGAAAAACACTCTGCTGATATTTTCCATATACAGAATCTCCGGTACAATGGACATCCTGAAGTACACGTTTCACTTCATAATTATTCCAAGGTTTGGATTCCGGTGAAGGCTTTTCGCCTGTTTTATAATATTCCCTCTGCAAAGTCGGGGAAAGGATACCATCTGTATTCAGTCTTTTTGCAATATCGCTGTAGCTGCATCCATCCATATACATAGTAAAAATTTCTCGTAAATGTCCGGCAGCCTCCTCGTCAACTACCAGCTGGTGTCTGTCCTGTTCTGATTTCCTGTATCCATAAGGTTCCCATGCACCAGTAAATTTTCCTTCTTTCCACAGGGCTTTTTTGGCACTGCTGCTCTTTTTTGCAAGGTCTTTGGAATAAAACTCATTGATGATATTTTTTAAGGGAACTGTCAGATCCACTCCCTCACGGAAAGAATCAAAGTCATCCGTCACAGCAAGAAACCGCACATGAAAAAACGGAAATACACGCTCAATATAATTACTTGTCTCTACATAATTCCTTCCAAGTCTGGATAGATCCTTTACAATCACACAGTTAATTTTTCCATGCTTGATATCTTCCATCATCTGCGTAAAACCAGGACGGTCGAAATTTGTACCAGAATAATCAGAATCCTTATATATTTCTGCAACTGCGATGTCTTCCGTATCTGCCACAAAGTTTTTCATCAGTTCCACCTGGGTTTCTATCGTTCCTCTTTCTAAGGTTTCTTCTGTTTCCATTGAAATTCTGGCATACAATCCTGCCCGGAACGGTCTGCTCACCTCTGTCTGGACGGTTGCACTGCTGACTACTTCCGGAATGTTTTTCCTGCTCTTTCGTGCCATTTTATACAACCTCCTTTACATTGACCTGCAGATTGTTATCATCATCTATTACCATATCAACTCCCATAGCAGGTAATTGATTCAGCAATGTCTGATAACAATCATCAAAATCAAAAGTGATCTCTATATTCTTTTTATCATATACTCTGATTTGCCTGATCAGTTCTACCACCACAGTGCGGGACAGTTCTTCAATATCCTGATATTTCACAAAATAATCCAGCCAGGTATTGGCTTTGTCTGCTTTTTCCAGCTCGTTATCCATTTCTTTCTGGATCGCACGGATACTCTCTTCCGCATTTCTAAGCCGCTTTCCATATGCTGCATGAAGCTCTACATAGTCTTCTTTTGATACAATGCCCTCTTTCATATCCGAATAGAGCATCATCCGTAACTCCTTACAGCGTTCTTTCTCCTGCTTTTTCTTCTCCAGCCTGTCCTGCAGCTTTTTCATATTGATCTCCTGAAATGGCACAGTACCGATAAATTCCAGGACTCTTTTCAGGTGCAGGATATTCTGGATATGCTGTTTCAACATCACTAATACGGCATCTTCCAGATCCTTTTCCGGTATTCTATGACTGGAACAGCGTTTTGTTTCTTTATTTGTGGAACATAGATAATAAGCATATTTTTTTCCTGCCACAGTAGAAACCTTTCTTGTCATAGGTGCTCCACAATCCGCACATACAGCAATTCCGGATAACAGATATACCTGCTTTTGGTCAGGTGAAGTACGTGTATCCATGCCAAGAAGCCTCTGAACAATTTCAAAATCACGGTCACTCACCAGAGGTTCATGATTTTTCTCAATCCGGATCCAGTCATCTTCCGGTTTCACATAAGTCTGCTTCACTTTATGGTTTGGAGTTGTCCTTTTTCCCTGTACAAGGTTTCCGATATAAACCTCGTTTTCCAGTATCCTGCGGACCGTAACGGAACTCCAAAGTGCCTGTTCTTTCTGCCGGAAACCTGTTTCATAACGACTGCCGCTGCTTATTTTATACTCAAATGGGGAAAGAATACCCAGTTCATTTAAACGATTAGCGATCGCATCCTGACTCATTCCCTGCAGCTTCATCTTAAAAATATCCTGTACTACACCGCCCGCCGATGGATCAATCTCTAATTTATGCTTATCTGTCTTTGTCTTCCTGTATCCAAATGCTACAAACGGAGTCACGCACTCGCCTTTTTTCCTCTTAATCTCAAGATTACTCCTGATCTTAATAGAAATATCACGACAATAAGCATCGTTGATTAAATTTTTAAATGGGATAATGATTTCGTCTGCCTGATTCTTTCCCTTAAGACTGTCATAATTATCATTGATGGCAATAAAACGCACACCAAGAGCCGGGAATAATCTCTCGATATACTTCCCGGAATCAATATATTCCCTTCCAAATCGTGATAAATCTTTTACCACTACGCAGTCTACAATCCCATGCCGGATATCTTCCAGCATTGCCTGGAATGCAGGGCGCTCAAAATTAGAGCCTGAGTAGCCATCATCAACTCGGACTGAAACAACTTCAATATCTTTTTTGTCTTTCAGGAAATCCAGAATCAAAGCTTTCTGGTTAGAAATGCTGTTACTTTCCAGTTTTGCTGAACTGGAAATATCGCCATCTTCTTTAGATAATCTGACATAGATGGCGGCATGATAGATTTTGTTGATATTCTGATACATATCTTACCTCCTTTTATTACGTCAGAAAATCCATGTAATAAAAGGGGGCTGCATAATTTGTCCTTACCGACATTCTAACACAGTCCCCTCAATTTTACCAGTACTTTTTCAGACACTCAGAAGCATATTCTCAAATGCCTGCTCCATAGATATACCGTTATTTGCAAATCTGACTTTTACTTTCATATTACCGATCCGGACCAGATAAGGATTTCCTACTTTATTCAGAAAAATATCTCTCCGTTCCTGAAGCGATTTATTTCTGTCTGTTTTTATCATCCGTAGATCAGTCATTTCATTGATATCCACATCACTGAAATCCTGATCCAGATAATTTCTATATTCCTCTGCTGTCATGCCCTTCTCCTTCCATTCCCATCTGAATCCGTACTGCTTTCAGTACCCGATCCAGGCTCCACTTATTTACTCTTCCGCATTTCTCAATAATACATTTTGTAGAAATACTCATAACCTGTTCAGCCAATGCCAGGCTTCCTTTTCGGATCCCTGTCATATCGTACTTACTGATAAATACATGTGTTGGCAAATACCGCTTCTTATATATTCTTGACGTCAGCGGAACTACTGTAATGACTGAACTGTATGTATTAGCTTTGTTGTTACTTACTACGATCACCGGTCTTACTCCACCCTGAACCGAAGTTGTCGGAAACATACCGAGATCCGCCCATAAGATATCTCCTCTTCGAATCGTCACTTGTCATCTCTCCAATCTTTTTTTATTTGTAAAGCATCCCTAGCGCTATATTGGCTCCACAGGAATACGGCAGAGTTCCTTTCCAAGATGGAAAGCTCTGCCGCATAACCTCTATAACCAATTTGATTATTAAACAGTGCTCGCTCGATTCTATTTATCCTCGATACCCCGAATCGTTACTCCTGCATCTGCAGGAAGGGAATAATAACCTGTCCGAATGCTATACTCCGGACCACAACCCAAAAACTCTCGTTTCCAGGCTCTGGCAGTTCATAGGTTTACCAATTACAGACTTCTCAGGGTCTGCAAGTGTATCGCATCTCACACATGTCATCGCATTACCAGCCTGCCGACTGGCTTTGGTCAGTGCTTTTTCGCAGCATTATTAGCTCTAAAAATGTTTTTACGTCTTATAATCCTATAGCGGCATCTTCCTCGTGCTCACTGTATGAAATGTCACGTCAGTTATTATTGGATATTCAGTTATCACGGTGCGTTTTAGGGAGTCCTTAAAGCTCCTCTAATTACTAAAGTCAAATGACTTCGGAAGATGCAAAAGATTTTGAAAAATTTTTTAAAAAAATTTATTCATATACATTTCACGCATCTTATTAAGAATGGATTTCAGCTTGTATGACAGCATCTGTCTGGAAATTCCCATAATCTCTGCCATCTGTGTCTGTGTCTTGTTTTCAAAGAAAATACCGTAAATAATCATGCGTTCCTCGGAGTTCAGCTGATTGATCACTTTGTGGATATCCTGCTGTTCCATTTTTGTCAGCACACTATGCTCCACATCACAATTCAGATCCGGAAAATCCTCTATCATAAAGCCTTCTCCATCAATGGACTGACCACTGTAAGGTACTTCCCTCAACATCTTGTCCACGACCTCTCCCAATTCGTTTTTGATTTCTACCTTTTTTGCCTTGCTGCTTCTATAAAAATTGTTCATCGCATACGCAACCTCTTTTGTAATCTCAATCATCTCTCCATCAATATTTGCGTAATACTTTCCTTCATAAAAATATGGGTGTTCAATATACATGTCCGTTCCTCCTGAATTTGAAATCTCGTTGCTTGTTTCAAATCCAGAAGGCGGACCTCTGTTTAGAATCATGCCTGCTCCGCCTTTATCCTGCCGGGACATACCCGCAGTTATTGGCTGAGAAATTCAGGCACGAAAAAAAGCCCCAGTAGTTTTTTTCTTAACTACTGAGGCCTTCGTCTCTTTCTTATATTCAGTTATCTATGCCTTCTTTCATCAGCATAATCATTGTATCAGGATAAAGTTCACAAAGTATCCGCAATACATTCCTATAAGTTCACATCATTATTGAAATCGTACATATTTCAGTATAAAAAGTTCACCGTGTTATTCTTCTACTTCTTTTCCATCTATATATAGTTGAAATTTATCAGGATTATTGACAACATCATAGTCCTTTCCATATTCTACAGGTCTGTATTCGGCTGTCATTACCGATTCCCCATCTTCAATATCCTCTTTCCATAAATAGATGTTCATATCAAGACTCGTCGCATATCCCCTGTCTGTGGAGAATTTTGTCGAATGAAAAGAATTCTCCTTGTACATCTGCAAAAGTTCTCTTGCAAACGCTTCTCTATCCTCAATATTTTCCCGGTTAGCTACTACGGTTAGATTTTCATCCTGATTTATGGAAAATGTTCCTACTACATCAGGTTCACCTTCCTTATGACCAGATTCAGGTTTCCCATAAATACTTCCTGTAGCAATTATCAAGATGACTGCTCCTGAGATTACTGCAATTATCTTTCTTTTCATATTTTCATTAATTTCCTTTTAATTGTTTTACTGCGTAATTGATTACTTCTTCCGGTGTGGGTCTGTCTCCTTTAAGTGTCATTTTCTTCCATTCTTCCTGCACATCCGGATCAGGATTATCAAATCCTGCATCTATGGCTATCTGCATTTCTCTGCGTACCTCTTCTGGTGTTGTGTTGTACTTTTTTGCAATTTTCTCATAAATAGTTTTCTCTCTCATTCATTTTCCTCCAATATATAAGTAGAATTACACATTGTTCTATAGAACTAATTTAGCATATTTCTATTATCATGAAAAGACACTTTACAATTTAAAGCGGAATAAAAAGTCAAAAAAAAGAAGAGCTACTTGCTCTTCCCATTTTGTCATATTACTCTTCCAATAATGTATGAATTACTTTGATAATTTTTTTCTGCTCTTTGATCGGAAGTTTTTCTATTTTCTCTGTCAGCTCATTGGTAACACCTGTAACTGAATGTGCCACAACATCAATCAAAAGAGTATCTGCAGAAACATCTAATGCATTTGCAATTGCAACAAAGGTATCCAATTTTGTAACTTTCAAGCCTCTCTCTATTACACTCACATGCGTCGGACTTAAATTTACTAATGCAGCCAGTTCCTCTTGCGTGAGATTTTTTGCTTCTCGTGCTGATTTGATTCGCTGTCCTACTGCCTTCAAATCCATCGTAACACCTCCTCCAGAACGAATAATCGTTCTGGATTTAGTATACTTGTGGATATCTTAAATATACAGAATCGCAAAGCCAAGTTCTAATTCTGCAGAACTATATTTCAAGATTTTCTTTGCATATTCGTAAAATAGAGTTATGATTGAAGCAGCTAAATCAAAGGAGGTATCAAATCATGAAATCACATAAATACTGGTCCCTAGGCGCACTTTTCTGTATGTTGGGATGCATTTATTCTGGAATCAGAAAATCTATGACTGCACATAAATACTTTGCCTATTCTTCATTGCTTTGTATGGGCATGTCCATTTATTCCGGTCACAAACTGGTTTCTCCAAAGAAGAAAAAAATCACTGAATCAAACAATAGTGAAAATAATTGAACAAAAAATTGACCTCTATTCATCAAAGACAAAGTTGCTGGAGAGTTTTTTCCCTCCAACAACTTTCTTCATCTTTAAGCCATTGAAACACAATACTGTCCAATCAACTTCATCCAACTATTATATTTATTCTTTTCACACACCTTTCGGCAAATTTCATTTTCCATCAGTACACAGAACATCTTATCATAATCAAATGCCCAAACAGCACCATTCACATGGTTTTCCACTGCTTTCTGATCTATGCTTTTCAAGCGTGTGACCATTTTCTCAATTTCTCCATTTCCCAAGTTACCGATATTTTTGCAGATAAACCGAAAGAAATTCAACGTTGCATATTCGTCATGCCAATGGAACTCTTCTGGATTGTTTTTTATTTTACTGGCTCGCTGCTGTTCTTTGATTATCTGAGCAGCTACACCTTTCATCGAATCTTCGTATCTCATATTACTCACCTACTCTTCCTCTACGCCCAGTGACGGTTTAAATCTTTTATCCTTTGCCTGCGGTACCACGATCTCATAAAAATAAAATCCTAAATATCCAAGGGCCTGCTTCTTCATCTTATAAAAAGAAGTCCTGCCTATTCCCAGTTCCTGCTGCACTTCCACATCTGTCTTATTGTAATGACTGCAAAAGCAGGAATGAAGAATTTCACTGAGTGTCACACCATTGGGAGCATAAAATTTCACCAGTGTCATTCCCCGATAGATCATGTCCGACAGTCCATAAATAATCATCAGGTTATTCATCTCCCGGTGCATCTTTGGCACGTTCAGCTGATGATTATAAATGCTCAGGTAGCTTAACGCATATGCCATATCTTCATTGATCTTCTCCTGGCACTCCATATCCAGTTCTTCCAATACGACCTGATTTTCCAAAATCAGCTTCTGGTAACTTGTCATCAGTTCTTTAATATCAGTATAATGTCTTTCGATTGTAACTTCCAGATAATCCTGTGCATGGCTTGCCATCTGGAAGGTAATCTCTTTCATTGATTTAATTGCATAATCTCTGTCTGTCATCAGTTTCAAAATCTCCTTATCATCATCACACTAACTGGCGGTCTTTCAGACCAGTTCGCTTTCCCCATGATTTTGATGGGAAGCAATTACTTACTACAATTTGCAGAAGCGGATATCCAAAAGGCATTGTGGGAGTTGCCTTTGCTGACCGGAATCCATCTTCTTATGTAAAACCTGCAGGAATATAAAGGGAAAGTGACTATCCCTGCCGGTTAATAATCCAAATAATATCGTCTATACCTATCTCTCCTTATGCTGTTTTTCTCTCCATAAACCATTTATCCACTTCGTAAAACAAATGGCTTTCCTGTCCCTGTATCATACAGGTGTACATCATTCCTACACCGCCTGCCTTTCTGCTGGCGCATCGCTCGATTTTCAAAATTCTGTCAATGCTATACTTTCTTCCATCCTCCCATGTAAAAAATATGGGAACCAGCTGTCCGTCTTTCCGAAACTCTGCCACTACATCTACATATACTTTGTTCATGCCGACACCTCACTATAAAATCTCGATTGCTCTTGGCGATGCCGGAATCCTTCGGATATATCCGTTTTGCTCCAACTGCTTGATTCTGGAAAAAGCAGATGATGTTGATTTCACCCCGATCAACTCTCCAAATTCCCGAACTGTCGGCGGATATCCATGCTCCTTCGTATAATTCAAAATACACTGATAACTTTCTTCCTGTTTTCTGGTTAATGCTTTTTTCAAATCTATCCCTCCAATTACCCATGAAAATAACTGTGTGGATGGACCGTGTGCGTACCAGCGTCTAAGTGGGATAAGACTTTATCCTGGTACATTGCCGCTCGCTGTATACTGAAATATCCAAACCGTCGTCTTATCTCATCTACAGTACGATCCAGCTTCTCTAACTTTTCTTTTTTCTCCTGATTTCCAAATAAATCCAACTGCACGGGAATATCATCTAACACAAGATCCGCAGCTCGGATTCCCAGGCTTCTAATGGGATGTTCCCATTTGTAATTATCTTTAAATAGCTGAAATGCTGCAGTTACAATCTCATTTGTAATATTCGTTGGCTGTCGTAAATGTATCTGTCTGGAAAAACTATACAATCCATTATCTCGAACTGTAATTTCTACTGTTTTGCATTTAAATCCATGTTTCCGCAATCGTGCAGCTACACTTTCTGCCAATGCTATTTGAATGATCCAAACATCCAGATCATTTTCCAGATCTCTCGGTGTTGTGGTGCTATTACCTATCGACTTTACTGGAGCTTCATACCCTTCCTTGCAAACCGGATCTTCATCCCAGCCATTTGCGAAAGCCCATAATACATTTCCTATTTTTCCAAAATGGCTCTCTAACAACTTTTCGTCTGATTCCGCAAGTTGCCCGATTGTCCGGATTCCAAGTTTTTGCAATTTCTTATTTGTCTGTCTTCCGACATAAAGCAAATCTGACGCAGGAAGCTGCCATATCCTGTCTTTATAATTTTCTCGATTAAACTCTGTGATTGCATCCGGCTTTTTGTAATCTGAACCAAGTTTCGCATAAATCTTATTCCAGGAAATTCCAATACTCACTGTTACTCCAAGTTCGTATTTAATCCGATGGCTGATTTCTCTCGCAATCGTCATTCCGCTTCCTTTCAGATTTCCACTATCTGATACATCCAGCCAGGCTTCATCAATTCCATATGGCTCAATTTTATCTGTATACTCTGAATAGATTTCCCTTGCCATTTGAGAAAATCGCAAATATAAATCCATCCGTGGTGGTACAAAAATAATTTCCGGGCAAACCTGTTTCGCCTGCCATAATGCCATTCCGGTTTTTACTCCTTTTTTCTTGGCAATATAATTTGCTGTCAGCACAATTCCATGCCGGGCTTCCGGATCACCACCGACTGCCAGAGGCATTCCAGCAAATTCCGGATGATGTAGCATTTCTACACTGGCATAAAAACAGTTCATATCACTATGCAGGATCACACGCTCACTCAAACTTTTCACCTCCCAGCTGCTTCCTTCAACATAATGTCTTATCAATTTCTGTATGTTTAGTATATATCGACATTTCGGAGATAGTCAAGTAACATCTTGGTTGTATTTTCTCCATTTCGGAGATTATTGTTGATTTTATTTCTAACATACGGTATAATGCATATAGAAAATTCAAATAGAAATGAGGCGAACAAATGCGTGATTTCGGGGAAATATTAGCAGAAAATAGAAAAAAGAAAGGATACTCTCAATCAGATCTGGTAAACCTGCTTTCTCAGGAAGGTATTCAGGTCACTACAAAAGCACTCTCCAAATGGGAGAACAATGCACGAGAACCCGCTTTACATGTTTTCCTGACACTTTGCCAGTTACTTGATATCGAAGATATATATGAATCCTTCTTTGGAGAAAATCCATATAACATTATGAGTGGATTGAATGAAGAAGGCAGAAATAAATTGATTGAATTTGCTGATATTTTGAAAGCTTCTAAAAAGTTTTCTCCACTGTCTGCAAAGATTATCCCATTCCATCATCCTGTAGAAATTACCTGGGAACCAGTTTCTGCTGGTACTGGAAATTACCTGGAAGATTCTGTAAAAGAAACCTATGACGTAGGACATCTTGCTCCTGAGCAGACTGACTTTGGTGTGCGGATCTCTGGTGATAGTATGGAGCCACTTTATCATACAGACGATGTTGCATGGATTCAGAAAAAAGATTCTCTTGCTAATGGTGAAATTGGAATCTTCTATCTCAACGGCAATACTTACATCAAGGAATTACACGATGAGCCAGATGGTATTTATCTGATCTCTTTAAATCAAAAATATCGTCCTATCCAAGTTTTGGAATCTGACTCTTTTAAGATTTTTGGAAAAGTAATCGGGAAATGCAAAGGTGCAGAAATTCCAGGATTTCATTAGATTTCAACAGCAGGTTCATGATCCTACTGATAACAATAAGCAAAGGAAGTGATTGAATGGCAATCAATAATACATTAAAAGATATTCGTGAAGAACGGAATCTCATTCAAGCAGATTTGGCTGAAGCCATAGGTTCCTGCAGCCAGACGATAGGCCGCATCGAACGTGGAGAACGAAATCCCTCTCTTGAGATTGCAATCCGGCTGGCACATTACCTGAAAGTGCCTGTAGAAGATATTTTTCAAGTTGAAGACTGAAGCACAACAGCCAGAAAACCGAGGAGTAAAATCCCCGGTTTTCCTTTTGCTCAAAAATCACTGTAATCCACTTACATTTTCTTCTTTTCTGCCTGCTCCGTCAATCAGGTCATAGCTCATATCCAAAAAGTCCAGTGTCTTAGCCTCACTGACAGAACCATCCAGTAAAATCGTGATCCAGTGCTGCTTATTCATATGGTATCCAGGTAAAAATCCATAAGTCTGAATAATCATATTCGTCATGTCCGGATCACACTTTACGTCCATGATATCAACCGGATCTTTTCCTTCTAATCCCAGTTTCGATTTTTCAACCGTCATGACCACAGCATACCATTTTCCATTCTTATGTCGTAGCACAGCATTATCTGGTGATTGTGCCCATAAATACTCCGGCACCGTACCATACTGTTTCTTCACATATTCAAAAATTTCTTCTTTCTTCACAGTTTATTCAACTCCTGATTCTTCTGATATCCTGCCCATAATCATACCATATTTTCAGTTCCCGTACTACCTGCCAAATTCTTTTGCATTTTCCCGGTTCTCCTGACTTTAACTAATAGAGGGGTAAAACAGCAAGGACAGGAAGTGAGGATACACTTCCGGAAAATCCCAATTTAGGGTACCCTGCCCTGAATTGAAAAACGCTGAAAGCAACGATACTACTGCCCTCTCAGAAAGGAGAAACTGCTAATGGCTGAAAGAAAAAGAAACAAAGAAATTCATTTTTATGTCACAGAAGAAGAACGAAAGCTAATCCGCAGGAAGATGATAGAATCAAAAACCAAGAACATGGGAGCTTATCTGCGTAAGATGGCAATCGACGGCTACATCGTCAACACAGATACAACTCCTCTGAAGAAACAGTATGAGGAAATGCACAAGATTGGCATAAATATCAACCAGATTGCAAAAAAGGTAAATACCACCGGAGATCTATATCCGGAAGAAATGCAAGAATTGAAAGAGATGGTGAAAGAACTATGGCATATATTAAGATCTTCCCCATTAAAGTAACAGACAAGAAAGCTCTGGACTATATCACGAATCCAGACAAGACTGATGAAAAACTGCTGGTTTCCAGTTTTGGCTGTTCCCCGGAAACTGCTGATCTCGAATTTTCCATGACTAGAGAAATGGCAAAAAAGAATGGAATGGACAAAGGTAATAACCTGGCATTTCATCTGATCCAGTCATTTAAACCTGGAGAAGTTGATGCCGAAACTGCCCATCGCTTAGGACAGCAATTTGCAGCCGAAGTACTGAAAGGAAAATATGAATACGTGATCAGTACCCATGTTGATAAAAAGCACATTCATAACCATATCATCTTCAACGCTGCAAGCTTTGTTGATCATCACAAGTATGTTTCCAATAAGCGGAGCTACCATAAACTCTGCAGAATCAGTAATCGTATCTGCCTGGAAAATGGACTTGCCACCAGTATGCCAACCGGAGAAAAAGGAAAAAGCTATAAAGAGAACATGGAATATCATCGTGGCACCAGTTGGAAAGCCAAGCTACGTGTTGCAGTTGATAAAGCAATCTGGACTTCCATCAACTATGAGGAATTTCTACAAAAAATGCAGTTAGCTGGATATGAAGTCCGGCAGGGAAAGCATCTTTCTTTCCGTGCACCGGAACAAAAAAATTTCACTTATATGAAATCTCTGGGAAGTTATTATACGGAAGAAAACGTCCGCATCCACTTAGCTAAAAATCGTAGCAAAGTGAAAACTCCAAAACATCTGTCCAGAGAAGCTCGCCTGTATATCAATATCTCCACGTATGTAACGACTGGCAATCGAGAAGGATTTGAACATTGGGCAAAACTCAATAATCTAAAAGAGGCAGCCCGCACCTTCAACTATCTTTCAGAAAATAACCTACTGAATTATGAGGATTTCAGGCAGCATGTTTCTGATGTTGATGCTTCTGTTAAAGCGGCTGATCAGAGAATAGCACACATCACCAGTGAGCTAAGCACGCAGAAAGTCATTCAGAAACACTGTGATTCTTACCGGCTCTGCCGTAAAGTGATAGAAGATTGCAAATCTGCAAAAAATCCAAAAGAATACCGTTCCAAGCATCTGGCAGAATACCAACTCCACGATTCACTAAAAAAAGAGCTTCAGGATCTCGGTGTTACCAAAATCCCTAGCTCTGAAAAAATCCAGAAGCGGATTGAAAATCTTGAATCTGAACAAGCTGCTACCGTCCGGGAAAAACAGAAATTACAGAAAAAGCAGAAAACACTGGATATCATTCAGCAAAATTTCTCTGTGCTGCTCGATGCTCCTGAAATCAATTCAGACTTACTTCCGGCAAAACGGGAACCTGTTTCTGTCACAAGAGATAAATAAGATTGCACTGACAACTCAATTATTCTCTTCCAAATCTTCCCAAGGTTTCAGACCCATTTCCTCCCAGGTGACACCATACGGTGCACCTCCGGAGGTATAACCGGCAATAACGAAAAATCTGTCATCTTGCAAGATTTCTTCTTTAGCCAGATTATCTCTTGTTTCTTGTTTCCGTCTTGCTCGCCTCTGCTGCTTCTTTTGTTTCGCAACAGCTGCTTTTTCTTCCGGCGTTTTCTTATGTTTTTTTGCCATAAGTGTTTCTATTATAATTCCATTCTGAATGTCTCTCAGGATACGTTCTTCATAACTCTTTTCACGCTTTTCAACAATTTTATAAAATTCTTCATATTCCGTTTTAGGAGCAAGCGATTGAACTGCCGTAAACAAACTTTTGCATATATCATTCATTTCAGTAGCATCCGGCATTCGCTGATTCTCAAGATAAAACTTCAAGTGCATTTTGTATGTTTTATCTGCTATTGCACTCTTCTGTTTTTGTTTTAAGTCTTTATAGCTTCTGTCGTTCCTCTGCATCTACAATTCCTCATCTGCCTTCTTTCTCCCGTGCCATCAAAAGCATTTTTTCAAAAGACTGAGCGAATCTTTCATCATCTTCCTCCGTCCGCTTCTTCGGTCCCTTGACATGACATTTACGGGAACTTCTTCTGGCTTTTTTACTCAGGTGACGTTCCATTAGCATCTGATCAATATTATCATCCGTGTACCATTTACCTGATTGATGAATAGCATAAGCACCTTTTCCCAATGCCATTGCAGCCACACCATAGTCCTGTGATACGACAATATCTCCTTTATGGCAGATACTAATCAGTTTATAATCTACTGCATCTGCTCCTGCACCGACAACAACAACTTTACTATAAGTCGATGACAGAACATGGTTTGTATCACACAACAACATTACCGGAACACTATTATCTTTTGCAATCTTTTCAATGATCGCAACCACTGGGCAGGCATCTGCATCAACAAATATTTGCATCTTTCTATTTCTCCTCTGAACCATTATAAGAATAAGCTCTGCTGTTCGTATTCTGCCTCTCGTTTTAGCTGAACCGGTACCTGATGCAGAATTTGCTCCATTTTCCTGTCATCGAACCAATCTTTCAGCTGTCCTTTTTCCAATATCAGCGGCATACGATCATGTACTTTTATCATAGATTCATTGGCTGCTGTAGTCATAATCACAAATCGTCGTTCATTCTCAAACCAATCACAGAAGCCAGCCATATACAATACTGGTGCATCATATCTGGAAAATGTATTTTTCTCTTTTAACCGATTCCATTCATAGAACCCACTTGCCGGTATCAAAATGCGGTGATAGAGGATTCCATTTCGAAAAGAAGGTTTATCCATAACAGATTCTGCTCTTGCATTTATAACCAGATTCTTTCCTTGTGACAATGGATATCCCCACTTGCAAACATCCAGTTTCAATCCATGTTCTGATTTTTCAATGATCGGTGCTACATTGGTTGGAAAGATATCTCCTGCAAAATGTTCCTGCCGGATCCGTTGGTCTATATCATGCACTACTTTTTCGATTTCATCTGCCATATCAGAATCAATATAATATCTACCACACATAATACTTCCTTCACTTATAGATTCTATTTCATCAAATATACATCATTTATTTCTAGGCACTTTAAACTCAGTTAATTTATAATTTTGAATCCACCCCATACATTCTTCACCATCTTCATTCTCCCAAATTATCTGTCGCCACTTTTTATATTTATCTATAATTCTAACAACTTTCCCTTCCTCAAGCTTTTCAATTACAATCGAATGGCAGTCATGCTTCAGTCGTACAATAGATTCTCTATTAACGATTCTATATTTAGTCGTATTTAGCTCCTTCGCATCATATCCCATTCCAACGATGTAATAATTATTGACTTGTTGTGTATAATTGTAATTATTTATCGTTGTTGCTGAAGAATTCGTAACTCCCAAAACAACTGATATAATCGTAATAATAAAGTTCAGCCATTCTCGTATTTCTTTAACATCTATCGTTCGTTTTTCTTCTATTGGCAAATTCTGCTTCTCTTTATTTATCGAAAGATTCGTTGCTCTTTCATATTCCGATGCAATAGTTTCTGACACCGTATCAATATCCCATTCTTCGGATTCTGAGAAAACTTGATCGGTAACTCTTCCCAATAAATTTATATGAGGCTTCTGGCATAATGGTGGAAGCCTAACACCATAAATTAACAACACCATATTGAAAAAACACTTGTGTCCTTTAATGTATTAACTGCGAAGAAAAACACAAAAGGAGTATTCACAAGTGGCTTCAGTTAATACATTATGCAAAAGTGTCCTTAATGTCAAGAACACAGTTATAAAAAATTGTAATCTTTACTCTGATAAGAATGGAGTTAAACATATTCGTATCCAAGCAAGACCTAATAAATGGCACGAGAACGACTGCCCATTCTGCCATAAATCATGCCCTGTTTATGATAAACATTCCAGTAGTATAATGCCGAGATATTACGAAGATAACTCGTAGAAAATGCAAAGTCCAGTCGCAAGTTTAGACACGATATTGCTCTTAACAGTCGTATAAAATCAACATTTGCAGGGATTTATCAAATTCCGACATACCGTCTTAGAAAATGAATAATCCCTCGCAATTCATTATGAACTACGAGGGACTGCTTACTGACTGTTAAAGCGGTAGCCGATCTCACGAACACTATCTATGGAAAAGTGAGAGTTTGTATCACAAAGTTTTTTACGAAGATTCCGAATGTGAAAGCCTACGGTATCCTTTTCATTGCCTGCTGATATTTCGCCCCACACCTTATCATAAATCTGCTCGTATGTAAGAACACGACCTTTATTGGCTGCGAGCAAGCAGAGTATATCGTACTCTTTGACGGTCAGTTCAATTTCCTGACCGTTATTGATAACTCTGCGCCGGCTCAAATTGATTTCTAAGCCGGAAAGGGATAATGTCGGCTCATATGAAATCTCTAATTTTTCAAAATCAGGGTGCTGTTTTACAAAAGCCAGCATATCGTCAAAGGCTGTTGAGTCTTGTGCTTTGAACTCCATTATTACGATTCGTCCGATATTATCACCCCCCTTGGTTAGTTTTTTTGTCTTGGACAACATAAGATTTATTGCGTGAGATAATACGATTCATCAATCGTTTTCAGAATAAAATTCACATCGTCATAACGAGAGGAATCGGACTGAGAGCCTAAACTGCATATCAAAAACTCTTTTCCGTGCTGCTGATAAAGCACAATCAAGTTATAGTCGTCAGACAGAGAGCCAGTCTTAATTCCGCATACATTTTCGTTGTAATATTCGGATGTCGGATCAAGGAAGGCGTTTGTATTCTGCCATATTTGTGTACTGCCATCAGGCAGTGTTGCCGTATAAGTGTTTTGAGATACAATTTCTCTAAACCACGAGTATTCCAACAACCGATATACTACTTCTTTCAAATCTAAAGTGGTGGTAAGTGCCTCCATATCAAAACCACTCGGATCATATAAAACTGTGTCTAAGTACCCCTGCTGTTGCAAATGCAGGTTTAAGTTCTCCATGAAAATCCTCACACGCTCTTGACAGCTTTCTGCTTGCGGCGAAAGTAATCCTCCACAATAATCAGCAACCACATAAGCTGCGTCATTCCCTGACGGTACTAACATTGCCGCAAATAGATTGTGTAAAAAGTATTCTTTTTCCTTGATTTGAGCAACAGACGAGCCAGGTTTCGTGAGTGAAATAGCACCATAGTCTGCAACAACGATACTATCAAGGTCTGCTAAAGTTGACGCATACTCAATAACAAACAGCTTGGCTAAACTTGCAGGAATTTGTGGCTCGTTCTCGTTTTTTGAAACAAATATTTCATCATCAGAACAATCCACCAAAATCAGCGATTTTGCATTATAAGAGTCAGGAAAATCTTCTTTGTAGAGAAAACCATTTATTTTATTCTTTACCTCTCTGAAATTTTCCGGCTGCATTGCCCACGGCACAAACATTATACCTATGCCGATACAAACTACAAGCAAAAACAAAAATACTCCAAATCGTTTTTTCTTACGGCGTTTTCTCTGCATATATGTGCTCACCTCCCAACACCAAAACTCCTATGTGCCATTTTTAATCGGCATAATTTGCCTGAATACACTCTGTAAATCCAGACGGATCTCCCAACTTAGCTTTATCAATATTATCACGAAGATATTTGCGTGTGGCGTCATCACAGCGATCTGTTCCCATATAAGGCATATCAAAGGCTTTTTCGAGTTCAGCTAAGGCTTTTGCCGCCCTTTCCGAATCCGTATTGTAAGTATCAAGCCATTCCTGCATCCAAGAATATTCCCAAAGGTTAGATGCTCTTGTATCGCCATATCCTATCTGAAAAGACGCTCCCGTATCTTCGCCTTCCAAAGCATCAGGCGGCGTAAAGCCCTCCGGCCAATTCAAACTCTCAATGGTCGTTAGGTATTCTTCTTCAATGGTAGCAAAGTCCGTGAAACCTCTTGTGTTTGTGTCGGAGTCCGAAGAAGTGGAGCAGCCTGCCAGCATAATCACCAGCAAAGAAATCATAACACACAATAACAGTCTGTACGGTCTTTCGGATTTTGAGATTGTTCGTTTCATTTTGTTTCCTCCTTGAATTGAGTTTTATTATCTAAGAGCCAATGCAGGCTCTAATTTTGCTGCTTTCAATGCTGGTAATAATCCGCCCAATAATGCTGTAAGCACAGACACAGCAACTGCAACAACAGCAACGCTGATTGGATAACTCGGTGTTCCCACCGGGGAATCCACAGGGAGCAACGCTCCAATACAATGCACCAAAATCAGCGAAATCAAAATAGCTGCAAAGCAAACGAATATTGATAAAATCAACTGTGAGCCTAAAACCAATGCCACAATATTTGTTCGTGAAGCACCTATCGCTCTGCGGATCAGCAACTCATGTGTGCGCTGTTCCAATGAAGATAGTCCGATATTGATCTGCCCTAATACGGAAACAAACAGCAACAAAAGCGAAGTAACCAAAAGCCCTAATTGCAGTATGGACAATACCGAATCATAGGTATCTCCAATATCACTCCGCCCAGCACTTTCCCAGTAACCGCCAATGGTATCAGTCAAAATGTCGCCAAGGGCAGAATGTATCTGTTCGATTGTCAGTCCTGTTGTGGGATGCCAATACACATTTGCATTTTGTACTTGCCACATTGCTGGTGCGAAATTGAGGATCGCCGCAGAATCCGCATAGATAGTCGGAAAATCCCTGCCATCGTTTACTACTCCGACAATATTGAATGGGGTTAACGAAAGTGTGCTTTTTACATTTCCTGCAGCATAGGGCGAATCATTAAAATAGTTTTTAGCTTCTTTGTTTATGACCACTTCAAGCGATCCGCCCTCACTCGAAGGCTCTAACCATCTACCGGATGTCATTGGAAGATTATAGACTTGACTATATGCCTCCGTGGTGCAAACTAAATCAAAAGCCATCAGGTTTTGGTAAACATCATTCGGCGGTATTGGCGTTAAATCTTTCATTGGTGCAAATCGAATATCTTCTCCCATAGAAAAAGTAACAGCGGCTACATCATCAATGGCTTCAAATCTCTGGAATAATTGTTCCATTTTATTTCTATCGTGAAAATCGGATTCCGTTATCACGAATGAGTAAGTAGGTGACCAGCCATATACCTGTGCGTTTACGGAAATCAAATACTCCCGTCCAAGCGTACCAACTAATACCGATCCAAGCATTGCGATAATGCCTACAAGCATTGAAACACTTGTCAGAATACTTCTAAGTGGAGACAGACGAAGGTCTTTAAGTATCATTTTTAGCACAAGTTATCCTCCCTCCATCCATTTCAAAAATCGTATCACAGGTATCTGCAATATCAGGATCGTGCGTAACCAACAGCAGCATAATTCCATTTTCTTTTACGACGCTGTGCAACAGTTCCATAATCTGCGTTCCCGTCTTTTTATCCAACGCTCCCGTAGGCTCATCACATAAAATGGCTTCCGGAGATACTGCAAGCGCCCTTGCGATTGCAACTCTTTGTTGTTCACCGCCGGACAAATTGATTGGGTAATCATTTTCCTTGCTTTCTAAGCCGACACTTTTTAGCAAGCCTGTAATTATCTCGTGACGCTGTTTGGCGGTAAACGACTTTTTGGCATAGAGTAGGGGTAATTCGATATTTTCCCATACCCGCAAGTGCTTAATCAGAGAGTAGTTCTGAAATACAAATCCGATATTATTGGCTCGCAGTATAGACAGATCACGGTCTTTCAAAGCAGAAATAGATATACCATCATAAAGGTACTCGCCCTCATATTCCCGATTTAACAAGCCAATAATGGATATAAGGCTTGTTTTGCCTGAGCCGGACTTTCCGACAATGGCATAACTGCGCCCTCGTTGCAATTCCATATTAGCGTTGGTTACTGTTGTCAGCATATCGCCATTATTCAATTTGACGCTTGCTTTCAAATCCTTTATTTTGATTAAAGTCTTTTCGGAAATTCCTTTCATTTTATCAAATCCCCCTCGGATCAAGGTTTGGCGGAGTAGCAGAAACTACATCGCCCTCCTCTAAGCCGGACAGTATTTCTATATTGGCTCCGTCTGTCACACCCAATGTCACTTTTGTTTCCACTCTTTCTCCATTCGGAGTAATTACAGTAACCAATCCCGTCCCTTGTCTACCCGCTATTACCGACAGCGGCAATATAAGGACATCATTTCTCGTTGTCGCCGTTATGACTACCGTTGCACTTTGCCCCGATTTCACATCGACTGTTTGACTGATCAAGCATTGCAGAATGCCCTCTTGCGGCACGATTCCCGTAAACGCATTTTCATCTGCGGCAGGCGACACCACGGCAATCATATCGGTTGGTCCTACACCATCATATACTTGAAATTTTGCTTTCAACTCTGCATACTCCGGTAAGGTACTCAAAAAATTATCTGCCTCTACATTGAGGGCAAATCCTGTATAATGCACTATCGCTACGGGATAATTACTCGGTACGCTTTCATTGGATGGGGCAATAGAGGTAATTGTACCATCCACCGGAGATTTCAATTCTTTGCCGTTCACAGTTCCAATAATTTGCCCGGCAGTGATTTTTTCTTCTAATTCTACCGCTGTATTAAATATGCCATTTTCGGGTGAGGAAATAATAAACGGTACTGCCGGAACAATAGTCGTTTGCGTTGAAACGGTTGGAGTAATTGTCCCTCGTACAACTGATACCGTTTTTTCTGCGGATGTTGCGCTATCTGTAAGATTGTTTTCGTCTGTCTGCCCAATTGCAGAGCAGGCAGATAGCGTAAATACAAGAAACAAAATAGAACATAGCAGCATTTGTTTTCTTAGCAACTTCATCATTCCTCCTTATGCTGTATCACAAAAAATACGAGCCTCTATCTTGATACTTTTATTGTACCAAAACAGAAGCCCGTATTTTCTTGATTGCTCGTAAGATATTCCTCTTTTTTTCTATGCAAATTCTTACAATTTTCCTACGCCAACGGCAAAGTAATTGAAAACTTGTTTTGATCCTCTTGGCTCTCTGCAACGATTGTACCATTGTGTAGTTCAACAATCTGCTTTGCAATCGCCAAACCTAATCCAGCTCCTCCACTGCTTGTACTTCTCGCTGCGTCAAGCCGATAAAACTGCTCGAAAATCCTGTTTAACTTTTCTTCCGGCAGAGTATCGCCGTGGTTACAAAAAATAATGCTGACCGTATCTTCCTGACATTGTGCGCTGATCGTGATATCCGTATTTTCAAAACTGTAGATAACCGCATTTCTCAAAAGGTTATCAAAAACACGCTGAATTTTGTCTGCGTCACATCGAAGCATTATATCATCATCAACACAAAGATTACATTGCAAATTCTTTGATTTGAGCATAGGCTTAAATTCATATACAAGTTGCTCCAGCAGGCGAGTTAAATTGATTTTCGTGTATTGTAATGTAATATCGTATATATTGAATCGTGTTATCTCGAAAAACTCGTTAATCAGATCCTCTAACCGTTCTGCCTTACCAAGAGTGATTGAAAGGTACTTTTCTCGAAGTTCCTTTGAGATTTGCGACTCATCACGCAGTAAAGTAAGATACCCGATTACAGAAGAAAGCGGTGTTTTCAAATCGTGTGCAAGATACATAATCAGGTCATTTTTTCGCTGCTCATTTTCTTTTGCAAGCCTTGCATTACTTTCAGCCTCTTGTTTTAACTGATTGATGTTAGCGGCGATTTCACTCAACTCCGGGGACATTTCAATGTAACTGACATTCTGATCGAACATTTTTCCTGTCGCAGCCTGTACCTCGTACACATAGGCGACTACTTTTTTCAAAAGTAGGTATGTCATGTATATAATACAGCCACCCCACACGATTACAGCCACTATATAAAGATATACTGTTCTGTAATACAAGTAATAATACAAAACATACTTGCGGAGAATTTCCTCTGCCATAATTCCTAAAAGAAAAGTACCGCCAAAAATAAGCACAGAGCAAATCGCACATTGAATTACATACCCTTTGAACAAGGTAGAGAGCAGATAGTTTTTTTCTTTTTTATTCAATTTCATACCCTACCCCCCAAACAGTTTTAATGAACTTCGGATTTTTTGAAGGTTCATTCAATTTTTCCCGAAGCCGCCCAATGTGCGCCATTACCGTATTGTTACTGTTGCGAAGATACTTTTCTTTCCACACGGCTTCAAATAATTCCTCCGAGGCGACAACTTTACCCTGATGTTCGCACAGATACCACAGAATAGAAAACTCCAACGGAGTCAAGGCTATTTCTTTGCCATACAAGTAGCACTTGTGGCTGACTCTGTTTATCAGTAGACCTCTGATGTCATACTCGTCTTTTTCTTCGGATTGGCTCAAATTAGGACTGTTATAGCTCTGATAACGCCTTAATTGCGTCTTTACTCTTGCCACAACCTCTAAAGGATTAAACGGTTTCGTTATATAATCATCCGCACCAATCGTAAGCCCCATAATCTTGTCGCTATCCTCAATTTTGGCGGTAAGCATAATAATAGGGAAGTAAAACTTTTCCCGAATTTTTTGGCAAAGTCGAAAACCATCAATATCCGGCAGCATAATATCAAGTATCGCTAAATCAATCTGCGACTGTTTGATACATTTCATCGCCTCTAACCCATTATAACATTTATATACTGAATAACCATCGTTACTCAAATACACTTCAAGCAGATCAACGATTTCTTTTTCGTCATCCACAATTAAAATCTTCTTGTTCATTGATCCTACACCTCATTTTCGGGTACGGCTTCCATTATGTCGCCAAAATCACACTCTAAGTATTCGCATATATTCAACAGCACGGGAAGGGTAACATTTTCATTTTTTCCGAGTTTCGCAAATGTACTTTTGCTTGCCCCGACCGCTTCTCGTAATTGACTCTTTTTCATTCCCTTGTCAATCAGAAGTTTCCAAAGTTTGTTGTACCGTACTTTCATTTCCGCACCTCCACCCAAATATAGTTTGTATTATAGCACTTTGAGAGTGAAATCGCAATTATTAAGTCTGTATTTTGAGACTTTTAGTTTTCAAACCGGCACAATATCTTTCTGATATGTAATCCAACCGCCTGCAAAATGCAGGCGGCTTGTGTATTTTAATAGGCAGGTGCGCCGTAGCCAAGAATCTCGTAATAACCGATAGAATACTCATTGACTCGGCAACTGTCGCCGGAGTTGCCCTCGACCGTATAAACCTTGCCGTTTTCGACCTTTTGAACAATACCCGTATGGTCGGATAATCCATCCTGACCACTTTCGTCTGCCCAATCGAAGAAAATAATCATTCCGGGGGCAGGCTCGGCGCTGCCATCCAGCCATTGTCCACGATCCTTAAACCATTGTACTCCGTTGACACAGCCTGCATATTTTGGGATAACTCCAGCGTCGATATAGCCGCACTCGTTGGCACACCAAGATACAAAGCAAGCACACCATTCTACACGGGAGTTAAAACCGTACCACGACCAATACGGCTGACCGCCCACATTGCCAACCAGAGAGAGTGCAACGGTCACGATCTGTCCGTCGCCGCCTGTAATGCCGTAAAGCACCTGTGACCAAAGGTAATTGTTTTCATCTGCAAGCAGTTCAGCGAGGTAGCCTTTCTGTTCTTCGTTAAAACCATATTGCGCCGCCATTTCCTCGGCAGTCTTGTGGCTGACGGTAATATACAGATAGGTTTGTGTGACCGTGCTTTCAGTTTCCACGATATTACCGTGTCCGTCATCGGTTTCGGTAATAACTGTTTCGGTCTTGCTCTCTGTTCGGGAAGATATTTGATTCATCTCCCAAAAGATGTCTTTTAAGAGTTGCTTTTTGCCATCGTCCATTGTGGCAACCTCTTGGGGGTTATCTTGATCCGTATTCGTTTTTACAGAGTAAACGGCAAGCACCTCTTTCCAAACGGCTCTGCTGCCACTCATTTCAAGAACATCATAGGATACCGAGTTCTTTTCCTCTTGCAGCTTGGTATCGTATTCGGTATTGATTTCCTGCACAACGGTCTGCATACTCATTCCAGTGCCGGAATCTTCGTCTGAGAAGAAAATGCCAAATACTGAGCCGAGGATCATACCAATCAGGCAAATCACGATAATAACCAAAACCGCCACCCAGCCGCCTGCGGCGATAGCGGCAATCAAGGCTTTCGTTCCGGCAATAATCGCTTTAATGGCAAGTGCGGTCGCTTTGGCAATCGCCTTTACCGTAACCACGGCGGCTTTTGCCGCAGCCCTTGCCGCTTGTGCTGCTCTCTGTGCAGTTTTAACCGTAATGATTGAATCCACCTAAAAATCCTGGATTGCTATGCCCCCGCTTATGCCCCTTGTCATCATAATGGTTTAAACCGCCAAAGAATCCTGGTCGACTCTCACCTACTTTATGCCCGTTATTGTCATAATGATTCATACCACCAAAAAAGGAAGGCGAACTATGTCCGATTTTCTTTCCATTTGCATCATAGTCGTTCATACCACCAAAGAATCCTGGTCTGCTCTCGCCTACTTTTTTCCGTTTGCATCATAATGGTTTATGGATCCAAAGAATCCTGGTCTGCTATATCCTTTTTTACTCATAATGTCATCCTCCTGACTCTATTAGCCTCTTGTTTGATCTCAGAATAACACACTTTTCTCATTTGGAAGTCGCATAACAGGCGACATTCTTTTATCGCATTTACATTCATTATACCATTTATAATTCTTCCGACAATACGCAATAAAGCCGGAAGCCACGTTATCATCCATGACCTCCGACTCGTTCTGCTTATTCTACACTGTCCTTACACCCAAATCAACTCCTCTCTCCGTTTTATCTTTTCCCTGCTTTTCTTGAATAATCCTCTTATTGATCTCAAGCCGTTCATGAATGGATAATTTCTTATCTTTTCCATCTACCGCCTGCTTCTGCTGTGCCGGTTTTCTATCTGTTTTTCCTACATCCTTAACAACTTCATTCGCTTCGGTACTTGTTACCCTCTCATCTGCTCTTCCTTCATATCTTTCTGCTATCTGCTGTTCTCGTCTCTCCTTCACACCTTTTTCCTCCAGATTGCAAAAACTCTGCAGATACGGAAGCACATGATTCTGCATGTCTGTCAGATCTTCCATATACTTTTGGAACTCTTCACTTCCTTTGCCTTTCTGGTAATTGATCCAATACTCATCTGTAAGCTTCATTTCATTATCATACTTCAACTGACTCACAATACCGCCATGTCCATTTCCAATATCCATTGACTTCTTAAAATGATGCAGCATCTGTTCACCTTTTTCCGCATAATATACAGTCACATATATCTTTGCAATTTTTGTAGGTTCCTCTGTCTTCGGATCACGTTTTGCATACCATTCTTTATCCATTTCTGCTGTTTTTGCATCCAGCTCAGACAGCTTCTGACATCTTGGATTCATGAGATCACTTTCTTCACAATAGTTTACATACACCATTGGTTCCATATCCTTTGGAAGTTCAGGTTCATAGGCTTTCAGTCTTTCAATCAATACTCCTGCACGAACAGACAGATCGCATTCTTCGTCTACAATATCCTTCAGATATGAAATATAGGAATGAATATTTCCACTTCTCAAATCCAGCATTACTTCCTGCACCGTATTTTCTCCCCTCTCCACATTATCTCGATACTCATACGGATCAAAAGCTTCTGCAATCTCATCCAGTGCCTCTGCCAGCTGTTCTGTGGTCATTTTCTCAGGATACATTGCTTCTCGAACATCCCTCATCGGTACATACTTGTAGTCCGGCAATGCTTCATGAATTTTCTCGATCCCTTCCCGTACCAGTGCAAGTTCTCCATAAAATCGAACATCATCCATCAGATTTCCGAATACGGTATTCCCTTTAACGATCGCAAATTCGGCTTCATCATAGTAACTGTCTTCCGGATCACGATAAATAATTCCCATTGAGCATCCCAGATACGCAGTTTTAGGATTCTCCCTATATTTTTCATAGACCGCAGCAATCTGATTAACATCGGTACTTTTTTCATAAGCTCCCATATCATGGAACTCATCACATTCTGTGGCGAAATATTCCAGATAAGGCTCTTTCTTCGGTGGCATATTATTAAGGACGTTATCAATCATGTTATAATTCGCCTCTTCCAGTTCCTCCACCTTTGCCAAAGGCTTATATTCGCCCTGGCTTTTCTGAATCTCTGCCATTACAACTTCATCCATTTCTTCTACTTTTTCCATCAACTGATCATAATCTCCACGGATGCGTTCTCCAGTCCAGCCTTCGTCTTCCAGAAGTTCCTCTGCCGCTTCTTCAATAGAAATTTGATCATTTTCATAGACGCCACCATCCATCAGACGAAAATCTTCATCGTAAAACGAATAATCATATCCTTCTTCTGTTCTCTGAATAGCAAAGTAACGTTCTCCTACCTCATATGCCAGTTCACTAAGAACCTGTTCTTCCAGATTCAGGAAAGAATCCAGCTGTTCAAAACTGATACTGTCTACAAAATGAGCGGTTACTTTTTCCCCGTCATTCAGAACTATGATATCACTGACAGACAGGGAATGCCCACGGAAATCTTCCGGTCTATCAATGTTGAACCTTTCAAAAATATCATCCAGTGACATATTTCCCGATAATTCCCCAACATAGACCAGCTTATAATCTTCTTTTTTTATCTGCATACCATGACTTTCAATAAAGCGCATATTCATAAATGCATAGTTTTCGCCCGGTGAATCGTCCTTGATCTGATAAATACCAAAGGTTCGCCTTGTTCCTAACAACAGGTTTGCCTCTTTCAAAGACTGAATCTGCGGATATTTCTGCATTTCCCATTCCAGGTTACGGAAACGCTCCAGTTCTGTCATAGACATCTGATAATGCTCCGGTCCTCGTTCAATTTCCATGCGTTCCGTGACATACATTGGTGATGAAAAATTAGTGATCAGATAGATATCTGCTCCGGCATCGTATAATTTCAGTGCTTCTTCCTGCTCAATGACACTCATAGGCTTCTGAAATGCTCCAAAATCTTCATCGGCATAATCCAGGTCATTCTCCTCTATCCGTTCCCACATCTGCGATTCCATGCCAAACAGACCTTCATGCGCCTGTATCATTTCTTTACTTGCATACTCTCCCTTGCTGCCATCGCTGCCCAGGCAATAAATCTTAGAACCCATTCTGTGATAATCCAAAGCTGCTTCTTTTCTAAGCGGCACCATGTCTTCTGCTGTATATCCATAATCACGTAATTCCAGCTTACCTATGGTTGGATCTGGTAGATCCTGAATATCCATTCTTGCATCATCCAGTAGATCCTCTACCCCTTCTTCATCTGCCTGGATCACTGCATCTGCTAGATTTCTTACCAGAGTCCTAACTTTCTCTTCCTCACCGATCAGATTCGCATATTCAAAAAGCTGTTCTTTTACATCTGTTGGAAATTCTATGCCTCTACGCTCTGCCTGACTGATCTGTCCCTGCGTGTATTCCTGCATTTTCTGTGTTTCTCTACCCGTTATCCTGTTTCTTGCCATATAAATTCCTCCTGTGTTCTAAAAAATGGCATAACCGACAGAACCTTCTTCTACCAAATTATGCCATCTTTCCTCTTTATTCCAGACCGAAGTCCCGTTTTCTGGTTTCCTTGCCAGTTTCACTTTCCCGCTGACTCTTTTCCTTATAAATCTGCAGTTTCTCATGGATAGAACCTCGTGCCGGTCTTTCTTCTTTCTCTTTTGATTCCGACTGCTCTGTTTCTGTATCTTCCCGTTCATCCATATTGAGAAGTGCATTTAACTCTGACAGTCGCTCCAGTTTTTGGTTCAGTTCCTCTTCTTTTGGAAATGGCTTCCCGACTTCCTCTTTGGCGTTTGTCATCTGCTCCTGTACCGTTTCCAGCCGTTGTTCTGCTTCTGCCAGTTTCTCCGGATAACTTTCTAAAAGATTATTGATACGAGTGATATTTCCTAGAGCATCGGCTCCCAATCGAACTTTAGCTACCGATTCATGCTTTACAGACAGGATAAACTCTTTGCTCCAACTGTCGAATTGGATTCTCATGTTAAATCCCTGATAGCTTCCAATATCCATAGCTGCATCCACAGACTTAATTTCTTTGCAGACCGCCAGAAGAGCCGCTCCTGCCTCTTTCTTTTCTGTGAACACTTTGCCACTGATTTCCATAGAAAACTGCTCTGGATCTGTGATTTTGTACTCAGAAAAATGAGCGATGTCTGCCTTGTAGCTGTCAATGATCTCTGTCAGTTTTGCAATCTGTTGTGGAAAATTCCTTGCAATATCATCTTCCAGTCGATACTGGTTATTCATGTGGTTGGCTTTTAAAAGTTTTAATTTTGCCACATCAACATCCAATGCCATCTTCTCTTTTACTGCCGGATTTCCGGTTGCAAGAGCTTTGACCTCTGCATAGGAAAGTGCCGCTTCGTCTACATCTTCGCAGCTTCGCACAGGTGCTTTGCTGGTCATAATCTGAGAAATGAATTTCTGCTTGTTCTCAATCAACTGCCACATGTAGCTGTCAAATGTGGATTCAGTTACATACCGGAAGATATGAACCTTTTTATTATTGTTTCCCTGACGGATAATACGTCCTTCCCTCTGTTCCAAGTCAGATGGTTTCCAGCCAATATCCAGATGATGCAACGCAATCAGACGATCCTGCACATTGGTTCCTGCACCCATCTTTGCTGTAGAACCAATCAAAAAACGAACCTGTCCGGATTTCACTTTTCCAAACAGCTCCGTCTTCTTTGCTTCTGTATTTGCATCATGAATAAAAGCAATCTCTTTTTCCGGCACTCCTTTTTCCATCAGTTTCCGTTTCAGGTCGTCGTAGACATTAAAACTGCCATCGCCTTTCGGTGTACTCAAATCACAGAAAATCAATTGTGCTGATTTCTGTGCTGCTGTGTCTTTCCAGATTTCATAGCTTTTCTCTGCACAGACTGATATCTTGCTTTCCGGATTGTCTGGCAATAATTCGTTCACTAAACGCTGATCCAATGCTAACTTTCTTCCATCATTGGTTATTTTCAGCATATTATCAACCGCGGCATCTACTCCGCCATTTCTGACAACTTCCGCACGTTCTCCAAGGCTTTCTACGATTTCTTTCTGCTGTTCCGTTGGTTTCAGCACCACTGTTTCATATTCTGCTTCCGGCACAGGAAGCTTTAACTGATCGGAAGTCTTGATATCTGCAATCTCCTTGAACATATTCATCAGTTCCGGGATATTATAAAACCGTGCAAATCTGGACTTTGCACGATATCCTGTTCCTTCGGGAGCAAGTTCGATGCTCGTGACAACTTCTCCAAAAGTGGAAGCCCAGGAATCAAACAGTCCAAGTCCCATATTTTGTAATTTACTGTTCTGCAGATATCGCTGCATAACATATAATTCCGTCATACTATTGCTGATTGGTGTGCCCGTGGCAAAAGTAATGCCTTTTCCTCCAGTAATCTCATCCAGATACTGACATTTATTGAACATATCTGCCGACTTCTGTGCTTCGTTCTGTGCAATCCCGGCTACATTCCTCATTTTTGTATAGAGAAACGCATTTTTATAGCTGTGTGCTTCATCTACATACAAGTGATCTACTCCCAGTTCTTCAAACGTAACTACCTGATCTTTTTTTTCTTTCTGATTCAGCTTTTCCAGCCTTGTCTGCAGTGTCTTTCTGGTTTTTTCAATCTGTTTGACGGTATAACGTCCGCCATCCTGTTCATACCTTGCACTCTGAATCGCCATTTCCAGATCATCAATCTGCTTCCGCAGCATAGCTTCCTGCCTCTCATCAGAGATTGGTATACGCTCAAACTGGGAATGACCAATAATAATAGCATCGTAATTTCCCATAGCGATTCTGGCACAGAACTTTTTCCGGTTCGCCGGTTCAAAATCTTTCTTGGTTGCTACCAGGATATTGGCTCCCGGATATAACTGCAGGAATTCTGCTCCCCACTGCTCTGTCAGATGATTCGGCACGACAAATAAATTCTTCTGTGATAATCCCAGACGTTTGCTCTCCATTGCAGCCGCTACCATCTCGTAAGTCTTCCCAGCTCCTACTACATGAGCCAGAAGCACATTCTCTCCGTAAAGCTGATGTGCAACAGCATTTTTCTGATGCGGGCGAAGCTCTATTTCCGGATTCATTCCTGGGAAAGTCAAATGACTGCCATCATATTCACGGGGACGGATACTGTTAAATCGTTCATTGTAAACTTTTACCAGTCTTTCACGCCTCTGCTGATCTTTAAAAATCCAATCCTTAAATGCTGCTTTCATGGCATCCTGCTTCTGTGATGCCAGCATGGTTTCTTTCTTATTGAGGACACGGATTTCATCACCATTCTCATTGACACTCTTATCATAAATGCGGACATCTTTCAGGTTCAGGGTATCTTCCAGAATCTTATAGGCATTTGCTCTCTCAGTTCCATACGTTGCATAGGCAAACGCATTCCTTGGACTATCTGCATTTTTTCCAGTAATACGCCATTCACCATTGACCTCAGAGTATTTTACCTGTATTTCCTTCTGTGCAAGATACCACGGGGTATGAAGCAGTTCCACCATAAAAGCCTGATAATCCGAAGGCTCAATCCATGTAGCTCCAACACGCACCTCAATCTCAGACGCTTCCAGATTTCTCGGCTGAACTGCCTCTAATGCACGGACATTCGGTGTAAATTCCGGACGATTCTCTGCAAAGGTTCTCGCAGTATTTAATTTATCCCTGACATTTCCGGACAGATATTCATCTCCGCTTTCCCACTGGTCTGTCAGTGGATTCTTAAAGATAACTCCAACCAGTTCTTCTGTGATTTTCTCTTCGGTCTTTCCAGTCAGCTTTGCCATATAAGGAAGGTCTACCTTTGCCCTTTCGTTAAGAGACAATGCAAGTGCTTCTGTGGCTGTCTCAACGCTTGTCACAGCGACCGCCTTTTTAATGGTTCGCTTAGTAAACATGTCCGCTTTTCGTTTCAGCGTTCCATCTTCATTCAAGTCTTCCAGTGAACACAGCAGACAATAAGAAGAGTCATCAGAAAATGCACGTTTGTTAGCATTACTTCCAATGACTCCATACTTTGCTGTGTAGGTATCATATACCTGATTCAGTTTCTCCTGCTGTTTCTGGATTTCTTCGTCTGCTACAAATTCCTCCATCTGCATGGCGATCAATTCACGAACAGTATCACGGATTGCAACCATGCCTTTCACACGTTCTGCAGTGGCGGCAGGCATTTTCACCTGATTCATCAAAGAGTTGACACGGTAATATACCTGATCATCTACCACCGTATAGCTGTAATTTCTGACATTCGGATCTGCCGGAATACTCTCTGGCATCTCATCCAGTTCTGTTTCCACATCTACTGCCGATACCATGCTTCCATGAATGTTCTTGACCGCTTCTGCAAGCTGGAGTTCAAGGTCAGCACCTTCTATCGGCATACAGGTTGTTTCCATACCATATGGACCCGATACTTCTTTCATCTCACCCAGAATCATTTCAGGATGGTCTGCAAAATACTGGTTGACTGTAATTCCATTGGTATCACTTCCAAGATTCACCCACTCCGGCATCTCTTTTGTCATGCTGTCACGCTTCTGGAAAAACAAAATATCAGCACTGACTTCTGTTCCTGCATTTGCCTTAAAAGCTGTGTTGGGCAGTCGGATTGCTCCCAACAGATCTGCCCTCTCTGCCAGATATTTTCGAACTTCTGGTGATGCCTTGTCCATAGTTCCCTTTGTTGTGATCAGAGCAGCCACACCACCTGGACGTAACTGATCTATCGTTTTGGCAAGAAAGTAATCATGAATCATGAAATTGAAGCGATCATACTGACGGTCATTGACCTTGTATGCACCAAATGGCACATTTCCGATTGTCACGTCAAAGAAATCATTGGGATAATCTGTCTTCTCAAAACCTTTGATCTGAATATTGGCATCAGGATAGAGCAGCTTTGCAATTCTGCCGCTGATGCTGTCCAATTCCACACCATAAAGTTTGGACTGGTTTAGATTCTCCGGAAGCATTCCAAAAAAGTTCCCGACTCCCATAGATGGCTCCAGGATATTTCCCTTTGTAAATCCCAGATTCTCCAACACCTGATACATACTGTCAATCACAATCGGCTGTGTATAATGAGCATTTAAGGTGGAAGCTCTGGCTGCCGCATATTCCTCTGGTGTAAGAACCGTCTTTAATTCCAGATATTCTGTCTCCCATGCAGCTTTTGTTTCATCAAATGCATCTGCAAGACCTCCCCAGCCAACGTATCGGGATAAGATTTCCTGTTCCTCTGGTGTCGCATTACGGTTCTCATCCTCACATTTCTTTAACAGCTGGATAGCCATGATATTGGCACGGAACTTTTCTTTTGCTGTCCCCTGCCCAAGCTCATCATCTGTGATGCGGAAGTTCGTTGCTGGAATCGGTTCTGATATTCCGTTAATCTCTTCCAAAGATTCTTTTTCTTCCGATACCTCAACTTCTCCAGATAATTCTTTTTCTTTTTTATCATAATCTGTCCACACACGATTAGAAATAGCAGTGAAATACGAGGACTCTTCCTCCATTATTTCTTCCCTGATTTCCCGTAATTTATCTAGGGTATCCGCATTTACTGTTTTGTTGTGATAATGATAATAAAGTACTTCTTGTCCAAGTTTTACATCCAGACGTTCCAATTCTTGTGTTGACATTCGATTCCAAATATCATCTTTTTCCGTATGAATCGTGAAACCTTCTCCATCATCATGATATTCTAATGTGTATTGAAGTTGATTCTCTTCTCCCTTAACTTTGCAATCAAAATCATGAATTGTTGTTCTGGTACCAGACATATATTCTGAATCAACTAATTGCAAATCAGTTATATCTTCAGCGGTTAAAGTATCCTGCTCCTGTTGTTCTCCTAACATCTGCTGTGCTTCTTCCAAGTCTGCCAGTTTTTGTGCTTCCTGTCGCTCTTCGTACTTTTCCATTTCCTCCGATGACAAATAATCATCTGTGCGGATTAACTGGCGGACACGTTCTGCAACCTTATTCCACTTTAATAGAACTTCTACTTCTGGATTGCCAATTTTTCCTTTTGCAAGTTTTAATCCTTTTGCATCATGTGATGCGTCGGAAGCACCTGCTCCTGGTATTCCGGGTGAAGAACCACCTGTTCCATATTCATTTTTCAGGAACTCAGCTGCATCTTTCATATCATAATGTTCCATGAAATATTCGTAAATCCGGTTACGTCCTCCGGCAGTAATGCCACCTCTTCTTAACACTGCATCAATTTCATCCTGTGTGATAAAGGAAAGCCCTAGACGTTCTACTTTAAATTGTTGATCCACCCAGGAGAAATCTCTCTGAAGGTCACGAAAACGCTGAGAATATACTGGATTGTGCTGAATTTCCCAACGATGATAATTACTCGGATTTTCATTCATATCCGCTTGTAACCATTCAAACTGCTGATAGATTTCTTTTTTTCCTTCTGGATCTGTCCAAGCGTTCCGAATGGTATCCTGCCAATCCGTATAAGACCGGTATTCTTCCGTATTTCTATTTGTATCTCGGAAATGAAGTGCCAGAAGATCTGTCATTTCTTTCTGTTCCTGCTCGATAGCATTATTGGAGATAAGATTATCAACGTAATTTCCCTCCTCATACATATCCCGGATCCTGTCAGCAGCTTCTTCCCACGTAACGATACGGTCAAAGTTTCTTCTTGCAGAGTCACCTCGCCGGATACGGATACCATCGTTGTCGTACCAGATACTGATTTTCTGATTATCTATGGTAAATCCTTTTCCTCCGGTGCCATATTCATCTTTCAGGAAGCTTTGCATTTCTTCATTGTCCAGACCTTCGATCAATCTTGCAGTAATATGAAACAGTGTATTTTTCTGCCCACTACCTGTGCGAAGGATATGATCGACTACTTCATCGGAAATAAGAAAAGCGGCCGGCTGTTCTAATGCAGCTGCCGCTTTCCTTATTTCTCCAAACTGTTCCTCTTCTGTTGGGAACAGGCTTAACTGTAAATAATCTCCTGGATCACCAGTTCCTCTGCCTGTGCTTTGATCTGGTTCATGTGTCTGGTCCATGCCATTGTGTCTGCCATCTTGTCTGGTGCCGGATCTTTCTCTAGAAGTTCGTTCATCAGGTTGTCTACTCTCTGTCTTGCCTGACTGTCGATCTCCATCAGATGACTGTCCAGACGGTTCTGCAGTGTCAGAATATTGAACCTGGCTACCTTGTAATTTCTCAGATACTCTTTCCTCATCATTCCGTACTTCCCGATTGTTCCTCTTGTCTCTTCCAGGCTGATATCTGGAATCTGATACTCTCCGTTCTGGCTGTAAGTGATCTCTCTCATGCTCTGTTTCCTCCTTATTTTTTTCTCTATCTTCTGTGTTCTTTGTTTTACTTTCACGAATTAACGTGTTAAATTTATTATAAGCTACTTTCTTTTCTTTTGCAACCGTTTTCAGATCTTTTTCCAGATCATCCAATACATATCGTCCAATCTGCATCAATACCGGTCTGCTGATCTCATTCACAGAACTTCCAAGATGTCCCATAACCTTTAACTGGTTAAAATCCGTAATATGCCGAAAATCCTCTGCATCCAGATATTCCTGTACATCCAGTCCACATCGGTTCAGTAATACATACCAGACACTGTTTGTCATCAATTCCCGGAACTCCACTTTCTGATTCTGCTCGTCCAAATCTTCCAGAAAAGTACCTGATACATCCATTTGCAATTCATCGAAAGCATCCGGTAGCCAGGCCTGCACACTTTCTTCTGCCGCCTGGTGAAGAACCTCTGGCAAGCCTCCCTCTGTTGTTTCCAGTGCAAGCTGTTCCTGCAGATAATCTGCCACCAGTTGTTCTCCTTCCGGATTAAGGTTCCATAACTGTGGATCTCTGCCAAGATTTTTTACCTTATAAGTATCCTGCACATCAAAAACATATCGTAACTTCGTTTTTGGTCCGGATGTGTTATCTATCAGGGCAATTCCTTTGGAACCCTTTTTAATCCATCGGTACATCTTCTGGTTCCAGATTTCCATGGAAGCCACCGCTGTTGCTCCCGGACGCTGTGCATAGATCAAGAGCTGTTCCGGAAAAGTGTACCGGTACAGCCTGGATGCAGTATTTAGAAAACGTATCCACTCCTGCGGATTAGCGGAAACGTCCTTTGCCACTTCCTCCGTCAGCTGCTCCATTGCATATAATTTATTTGCCATCTGTTACTCCCTTTCTTCTTCCCACTTTTCTTCTACAACATCGGCAATCCGTTCCATTGCCCTTGTCACGGAAGGAAAGCTACTGCTATTATTTGCTTTTCCAATCTGATCAACAAGAAATTCCGGCATATCTGCAAGTGCTCCGGCAATCATAGCCTTTACCCTGATATCCTCCAGCATAAGAAGTTCTTTCACACCAAACTCTTCGCCAAATACATCCTGATATCTCCGTAAATCATCCAAAAGATATTCCGGTTTTAAATCTCTATCAATTTCCCTCCTTTTGTCTTCACCATATAAACACCAATCCATATTCTTTTCTCCTCCAACTTCAAAAAATTGGGGACTGCTCTGCACAGTCCCCATAAGCCATCGTTTTCTTTTCACTTTATAATGCTGTAGCAAGATCTCTCGCCTTACTCTTTGGGATTGTATCCGTCCCTTTTGCCTTGATTTCTGCCTTAGCTTTCTCCAATCTTCCATGGATTCCACCTTTTACTTCCGCTTTTTCGGCTACTTTTTCTTTCTCCAGACGTGCTTCCCTGCGCTCAGCATTTTCCAATACTGCGGTCTTTTTGTCACAGAACTGAACCTTATCAGAAAGCTGTTCCTGTCTTTCCACTTGTGTCTCATTGACTTCCTGTACCATCGCATTTAATTCTGGAACCTGTAAAATACCGTTATCCGGGAGAATCAGCACTTCATGAACGGAAGATGGGATGACAAAGTAATCACTTCCCAGGCATTCCCCAATCTGTTTTCGAATATCTTCCTGCAGTAACAGGGAAGCTCCATTCATCTTAGATTCATTGGTAAGGCAGAACATTGGATTCTCCACAGTTTCCATATCCAGTTTTTCATTCAAAAGATTCTTCGGTGTTCCTCCAAAAATCATAGATTCGATAATCTGTGTCATATCCACCAGTTGCACGCCTCTGTTCTTATCTGCCATCATCGCATCTGCCTGAATCTGTTCGACAGATACTCCCCATTCGTTCATCAGAGAAACAGTTACTGGAATACTGCTGATTCCCTCTCCATTTTCCTCCAGATTTACTGCATAATAAGCTGCAAAATCTCCGTGTTCTGTGACTACTTTGTCTGCCAAACGATCGGTATTCCATTCTTTGTCACAAATTCTCATCTGTAATTTGTCCTTCATCTTTTCATAATCAAGAATATCCGGAACTCCCATATCAAAAAATTCTGCTTTACCCTGTGCTTCAATACGCATATCAGCTACATCCCCAACACAAGAATCTACATCTTTCCCATTGATATATTCCTGGTAGAGGGAATCCAGATAGACCGTCGGTACGATTCTCTGATCTCCGTTTGGAATCGTAATACCTGTCAGCTTCAAACCGTTGTTTTTTTCTACTTCCTGAAGTTTAATTTCTGCGTCCCTGTAAGACTCTGGCAGATACTCCTTTACATTGTCTTTGACATATTCATAAAATTCTTTTCTGTTCATCATACGCTTTTACCCCTTTCTGATCATGTGATGGTTCATTCTTTTTCTGCTGACCATCTGCTCAGCTTTCTTCTGATAAGCCATCATTCTCTTTAAAGTTTTCTCCTGGTTTTTTCGTGCTTCCTGTCTTTTTTCCATTGCTTTCATCATAGTTTTCTGTTCCTTTCTGTGATTTTGTGTATGAAAAAGGGAGCCTCACATAGAAGCTCCCAATCATAACCGTTGGTTTCCTTATTTGTTTTTCCTTTTTCTGCTGATATAAAGTCCTGCCATACCTCCTGTGGAGATTATCAGAAGCAGGATCGGCAGCCAGATATTTGTGCTGTCACCTGTTTTTGGTGCGTTTGATACCTTCGTCTCTTCATGGGACTGTGGTGTATCCGGTGTGTTCGGTGTTTCTGGAACTTCCGGCTTCTCATTTGTCAGATTAAAGGTAACTTCTACAACCGGTGTACTGTCATCTGCATAAGCAAATGTCACTTCATGCTTGGTTTGATCCAGTGTGTATCCATCCAGTGTCTTTGTTTCCACCAGATAATACTTGATCGCTGTATCATATTTGCCGTTCTTAAATGTGGCAATCTCATACAGCTTACTTTCTGCATGACCGGCAGCATCTGTCTTTAAAGTTTCCAGAACTTTTCCTTTGCTGTCACGGAGTTCAAATTCTACCCCTTTCAGTGGTTCTCCTGACGATTTATCTGTCTTATTGAGAATCACTTTTCCCTTGGCAGTATCATCTTTCATAGCCACTTTCTGGATTTCTCCGGTATCTTTCACCTCAAATGTCACATCGGCTGTCAGAAGATATCCTTTCGGTGCCTGCTCTTCACGTAAGGTGTATTTACCGATTGGCAGTTTTTCAATATAGTGTGCTTCCTCTGTGGAAATCCAGCTCTCTACTACCTGATCATCCTTATCGAGAATTGTCAGTTTCGCACCCGGAATCTCAGTTTCTCCTGTGATATCCGTCTTACTGATCTGCACTTTTGTCACATCATCTTTCATCTCATGCTTCTGAACCTCTGCTGTATTCTCTACTGTGAAAGTAATACTTTCTGCAGTGACATATCCATCTGCCGGTTTTGTCTCTGTCATGGTGTATTCCTTACCAACAACCAGTTCTTTGATCACATGGGATTCTTCCGTAGAAGTCCATTCATCTACTGTATTGCCATCTGAATCCGTTACTTTCAGGTGTGCACCTGGAAGTTCTTTGCCTGTTGTCAGGTCTGTTTTGGTCAGCTCTACTGTGGTTGGCTGATTTTCAAAAGTAAAGTCGTAGCTTACTTCTGCCTGGTCTTCTCCAGCATATTCAAAGGTAAATTCCTGTACTTCATCTGTTGTAACAAATCCGTCCGGTGCAAAGATCTCTTTCACATAGTATTTTCCGTCTACCGGAAGATCTGCCGTAAAAGTGATCTGTCCTTTTTCATCCGTTACCCGCTGCTCAATCAGACTGTCTTTCTCAAGAAGTACCTCGCCCTTTGCATTTTTGATATTTTCACTGGTATAAAGACCGAAGACACCACCTGCAAGGACACGTTCTGTATCCTTTTCTTTCTTCAGAACCGTAATCTTTACTTTCTGACGGGCATTCTGCCATTTCTCATCATAAGTGATGACTGGTGTGTCCTGATCACGGTAAGAAAGATCAACATATCTCGGCTCTTTGTCCAGCACATAACCATGGGCTGTTTTTACTTCCTTCACATAGTATTTTCCAGCCGGGAGATCTCCCATCTGTGCAATACCATTGGAATCTGTAGTAATGGTTCCCACTTTTTCATCTGCTTTGAAATAATCTTCACTGACACCATCTGCCGCTTTGATATCTTCCGCAGCAAATACATCGAACGTCACATCTGTAAGGCTTCCGGTTACATACTCAAAAAGATGCTCCACGGTACCTTTTACATGATCCAAAAGTGTTACCTTATCCAAAAACTCTCCATTTTTGTTGATGATCAGAAGTCCTGTCGGTACTTCATCTTTCATCTCTACTTTCTGAATCTCGGCGGTATCTTCCAGAGTGAACTTCACATCCGTTGCTTTCAGATATCCATAAGGTGCCATTTCCTCACGAAGAGTGTATTCCTCTCCAACTGTCAGGCGTTTGATCACATGTGGCTGATCTTTTACAGACGTCCACTGATCCACAACATTTCCTTCTTTATCAAGAACGGTGAGTTTTGCCCCATCCAGCTCCACACCTGTTGTTACATCAGATTTCGTGATTTCTACTGTTGTCGGCTGGTTCTTTTTCACAGTTTTCAGTTTTACTGTCTTCACATCCTGTCCCTGGTAAGAAGCATCCAGATTCAGAACTTCATCAGAGGATACAAATCCCGCCGGTGCCTTTAACTCCTTCACATAATACTGTCCAAGTGGCAGATCCAGCGTACATGCCGCAAGACCATCATTATCAGAAGTCATTTCCTGTAAGAGTGTGTCTGCTTTCACGATTGCTTTTCCATCTGCCTTGATATCCGCTTTGTTATAGATACCAAAGACAGCTCCTGCTACGGTTGCACCATTTTCTGCATCCTGTTTTTCTACCTGGATTGCAACTTTCTGTCGGTCATCGCCAACAGTCACTTCCTGTTCGATCACAGGTGTATCCTGATTGGCATAGACAAATGCGACTTCTGATCTGTCATGGTTCAGTACGAATCCTTCCGGTGCAGTCTTTTCTACCACATAGTAAGAACCAAGCGGCAGATTCTCTGCAACTGCTTTTCCGTCTTCTCCAGTCGTTACCGTTGTTACCAGTGCATCTTTTGCATAGATCAGCTGTCTGTTTCCGTTTTCATCTTTCTGATAATCCGGTGTATAGATATTTTCAGCTGCATAGACATTAAATTCCGCACCCTTAAGGTATCTTTCTTCATAAACAAAATCCTTTTTGAATCCGGTCAGCATTTCACCTTTTTTATAGATCGTCAGCTTTCCTTTTACCGGATGGTTCTCGTAATCTACCGTAATAATGGCATCTCCGCTCTCAGAATCCATCTGGTATGCTGTGTTTGCATCCACCGCAATCTCTACATAGTTCTTGTTGATTGTGTACCCTTCCGGTGCGTTGACTTCCTCAATGCGGTAATGTCCGATCTTCAGATTCTTCGGCATGATCAGATATCCCTGGCTGTCCGTAAAATAGGACTTATGGGTTGTTGTCACTGGGTAAGTTGTTACCTGTTCCACATACTTCTTGTTGTCCAGGTCGTACACTTTAAATTCTGTTCCTGCAATCAGGACGGATTTCTTTGTTTCATCGTCTTTTTTCACGATTTTCAGTTTTGCCTTAAACTCTTCATCCAGAAGCACTCGCCAGATCTGTGGCTCATTTGGATGATGCTCTGTGATATTCACTTCAAAATCATCGACTGGCTTGTAGTTGTGCGGTGTTGTTGTCTCACGCACGATATAGCTTCCAAATGGTAATGGAATACTGCAGGCATACCCTTTTTCATCTGTGAAAATCTCAGTTGCTCCTTTTTCTCCACTCACTACTGGTTTTGCAGAATCAAAATCATAACTTCCATCTGCTTTCTTTGTAAGGGAAGATTTCAGATAAACTGTAAATCCAGCTCCGGATAACAGATCTGCATCTGTCTTTCCATTGTTGGCTGCTTTAATAATCTGGAATGGCTGCTTGATGACCTGCTCACTGGAAGTGCACTCTCTTTTCACTTCTGCTGTCATATCTCCTTCATAACTGCACGTAAGATCATGCTCTTCTGTATCTGCCAGGTATCCGGTCGGAGGTGTAATCTCTTTGATATAATATTTGCCAAGATACAAGCCATTTACAGAAGCCTGTCCTTTGTCATCTGTTGTAAGAGATGCTATCTGTTCTCCTGCTTTATAAATAGTTCCGGTTGCTCCGTCCGGATGCACAATATCTTCACGGGCATACAGACCATAAACTGCACCTTTCAGTGTGGCATCTCCCTGCGGTACTGCTTTTCCTGTTTCTTTATCAACTTTGAATAAATTGATCTTTGCTGTCACACGGTCATTACTGAAGGTATGGGCAAAAGATACGGTTGCTTCTTTATCATTGGTGTAAGAAAACTTGAACGTATACACATCTTCTGTATTTCTTACATAGCCTTCCGGTGCCTGATCTTCTTTTACAAAATAGGAATATCCAATCGGAAGATCCGCTGTGAATTTTGCATTCCCATCTGCTCCAGTAGTTGCTTTCTCAATCAGTGTTCCTTTTTTCACAACAACGGTTCCGTCTGCATTTCTAATATCATCGGATGCATACAGAGCAAAAATACCGCCATTCAGTGGTTTCTTGGTGTCTTTATCCTGTTTTACTACGGAAACATCTGCTTTCTGTCTCTCGTTGTTAAAAGTCACATCTGCAAATACAACTTCTTTATTCTGTCCGGCATAGGTCAGAGTCACTGGCTTTTCTTCGCTGCCGTTATAGAAATTGTCCGGTGCTTTTGCTTCTTTTACCACATAGGTTCCAAGATGCAGGTTTTTCAGTGTGACAGAACCATTCTCACCTGTTGTCAGATTTTCTTTTACCAAGTCACCTTTGCTGTACACTTTTGTGCCATAAGCAGTTACGATATCCGCTCCGGCATACACGTTATATACTGCATTTTTCTGTCTGCGGTTCTCATACTGGAATACGGTTCCACTCTCACTGACTTCTGCACCGATAAGAACCTGACCTTCTTTGTAAATGGTAAGCTCTGCCAGCTGCTCCTTGTTTTCCACGGTCACAGCCGAGGTCTTACTTGCTACCAGTTTCACATTTGTTGCCGTTGCATTTACTACATATCCCTGTGGCGCTGTGATCTCTTTCAGATAAACGGTATCCTGTGTCTTGATGATCGTAACAGAGGATTTTCCATTCTTATCTGTTGCCGGCATCTGAGTGATCAGCTTTGTACATGCCTCATCGCTGTATACACCGAATACTGCACCTGCAAGATTGACATCCGCTGTATCGTCTTTCTTTACGATTTCGATCGTAGCCTGTTCAATCCAAGACACTTTGAAATCAATATATTTTTCATCTGTCACACCTTCACCAAATACCAACGCAAGATCCTGCGTGTCAGATCCGGTGGTGATTTTATAAGCAGAGTAATCTTTTGTAATACTTCCCTTCATTGTAGAAGACCAGCTCTGTGCCACGTCACTCACCTGTGTCAGTGGTGCAGAAAGATAAAACTTTGTTCCTCCGCAAATTTCTACACTTGCACCAGCTTTACTTGTTGTGCCTGTGCTTAGATTATGAAGTTTCACACCAGACGGAAGCTTCATCGTAATTGTCTGTAGCTTATCTGCTTTGAATGTAATATCTTTGGTTCTCTGTGAATTGCCATCCACATAAGCTTTTACATCTCCATCAGAAAATGACATTGCTACATCCGGTATTTCTGGCTGTGAAACACAATAATTATACAATTTCATTGCTAAATTCTTGGCTGTACTATTCGCTCCGGAAAAAGCGTCGCCACTTCCATTAGCATAAGAAGCCGCCAGATGAACAAGAATGAATTTTGCTCCAGCACTAAGATTTCCATAACCATTCTCTTCTGTAAAGAATCCTTCATCTCCTGCTGCCTTGGTTCCGTAATAACATACCTTAGCTAATGTTTTTCCATCTCCGACTTTACTAATCGTGTAATTACCTGTTCCTGGTCCCGGTTTTGATGGCTGTACACAGTAAGCAGTCGCAGATACATTTCCAAACTGAACCGTATACTGATAGGTAAGATAAGAACCATAACCATAATCCGCATAACGATACAGAGTTCCTCTTGTAACAGATACTTTCTGTACACTTCTTGCACTTGTCTTTGCCATAAAAGTGACTGTTTCACCAGCTTCCATGGCGTATAAATCAATTCCTTCCTCTTCCGCCTGCTCCATTGCATCCGATACTGTAAGACCTGTTTCCGAATCCGTTGTATTTTCAGTATCTTCTTCCATATCCGGTAATAGTTCGCTTGCCTGAGAATCAAATTCTTCTATCTCGCTTTCCGTCACTTCCTCTGTTGGAAGCAATTCCGAGTCTGCTTCTGAATTCTCCGTTTCCTCTGTCTGCTGTTCACTGCCAGCTGTTTCTGATTCGGTTACTGCTTCACTCCCTGCAGTTTCTGTCTGCACTTCTGTTTCTTTCTCACGCACAATCAGCTTTCGGCTGATCTGGTACTTCGGATGCTCCTGATTTACCGGTTCCACATAATAGACCGCTTTGTAAGTGTCCGCATGATCTGTCGTAAAATCCTCATTCTTATCATTCTTTGCTTCCTCAAATGTGACTTTAACCTTGTTATCATCCTTGATTTCCAGTCCGGTATAATCTGATTTCACATTAAATACACTGCCTGTTTCGATTTCATAATCTTTGGCAGTCACCACCTCATCTTCATCCAGAAGGTCTTTCACTTCCTCATAAAGTGGAGGTTTCTCCTCTGGCTGGATCTCCGCTGCATATGCCGTCATCGGAGATAGCACTGTACTAAGCATTGTCATGCCTGCCAGCAAGCCAGATACTACTTTTCTAAAATTACCTTTTTTCTTCATGCTAAGGTCCTCTCTTTCATATATTTGTATTAAAACAGACAGTCCTTAGACTGCCTGCAATACACTACTTATCGTTGTGGAAAAATCAGATTGAACTGTACATTTCCCTCTCCGGGATCAACCATCTCCACAGTTGCTTCGTACTGTCTCCCTGTTTTTCTTGATACCAGATCCTTATAATGGATTTTTCCTTTAGACAGGAACTTCTTTGCTGCCGTCTTATCCATCTTTTTTCCCTGACTCGCAAGGAATTTATCATTCTTCCATAAGGTAAAAGTACAGTTCCGGTCAGAACAGTAAAAGTTTACTTTCCCTTCCTGGACATCTGCTCCACATCGGGGACATTTGCCAATGACTTCTCCTTTTGCCTTTCCCTGAAACTGATTTTTCTTTTCTTCTGAAATTCCCTGATACCTGGCAACCAGTTCCTGCATCAGTTCTGTAATCCCATTTAGGAATTCATCTGCTGTCTCTGTATTCTGGGCAATGTGATTCAATGCCATTTCCCACTCTGCGGTCATCTTCGGAGATTTAATCTCATCTGGCAGAACTGTAATCAATACATTACCATCATCTGTCGGCACCAGATTTTTCTTTTCCCTTTTCACAAAACCAGACTGAATCAGTTTTTCAATGATTGCTGCCCTTGTTGCCGGAGTACCAAGTCCTTTCTTTTCTGTATCTTCGGTCAGTTCTTCATTCCCTGCACGTTCCATCGCAGAAAGCAGGGTATCTTCTGTGTACTGTTTCGGTGGCTGTGTGAAATGCTCCGATACCAAAGAATCACAGGGACCGTAATGCTTGCCTGCCCAGATATCCAGCTCCGGCTCTTCTTTCTCAATCTTTACGCCAAAGAACTGTTTCAATTTATTTTCGATCGCCTTGAATCCTTCCTGCTTTGTTTTCTTTGCTGTGAGATAAAACGTATGATAATTGCAGGTGATCTGGCATTTATGGCTTTCATAAATATAAGGATCTGCAGTTGCTGTCAGAACCCTGGCACTGATCAGATACAAAATCTTGCGGTTTCGTTCTTTCAGTTCACCAATATCTGCTTTGGCTACTTCCATGGTTGGGATAATCGCATGGTGATCGGATACTTTCTTTGAATTTAATACCTTACTCACGTCTGGGTGATATTCCAGACCTTCAGCATAAGGCATTTTCCCAAGTAACATCTGAATCAGTGTTTCAGTGCTTTCTCCCATCTCATCTGTCAGATACTGGCTGTCTGTTCTCGGATAAGTGACCAGCTTCTGCTCATACATCTCCTGCACGGCATCCAATGTCTGCTGTGCGGTATAACCAAACATTCTGTTTGCTTCCCTCTGCAGAGTGGTCAAATCATAGAGCTTCGGAGGACGGACCGTTTTTTCTTTCACATCATCCTTTTCCACTTCGCACATACGCTCCATACAGTCCGCAGCCACTCTATCTGCATCTTCTTTTTTCTGAAAATGCTCTGTGACCGCATCCATCTCGTCAAACTTGATATGAGCCATATAATATTTTTCTTTGGTAAATTCCTTGATCTTCTGATTTCGATCCACGATCATGGCAAGTGTTGGTGTCTGTACTCTTCCAACTTTCAGATTCTGGTTATACAGAACGGAAAAAAGACGGCTCGCATTGATTCCCACCAGCCAGTCTGCCTTTGCCCTGCAAAGTGCTGACTGATAGAGACTGTCATAACACGAACCGTCTTTTAATGACGCAAATCCATCTTTAATTGCCTGTTCCTCCATGGAAGAGATCCAGAGCCGCTTCATCGGCTTTTTGCATCCTGCCTGCTCATACACCAGACGGAAGATTAGTTCTCCTTCCCGCCCGGCATCTGTAGCACAGATTACTTCATCTACTTTGGAATCTCGCATCAGTTTTTTCAAGATTCCAAACTGCTTTTTCGTGCCTTCCAATACCCTGTGTTTCCAACATTCCGGCACAATCGGCAGATCTTCATATCTCCATTTTTTATATTTTTCATCGTATTCTGATGCATCACATAATCCAACCAGATGTCCTACGCACCAGGAAACGAGATAACCGTTTCCTTCCACGTAGCCATCTTTTCTTGTTCTGGCTCCAATCACGGAAGCCAGTGCCATCGCAACCGATGGCTTTTCTGCAATCACTAACTTCATTTACTCCTGCTCCTCTTCTTCATCTTCCAGCACAGCATCATCAAAATCCTCGTCTCTCAGGATTTCTGGTTCTATACTTTCTTCCTGCTCATCTGCATCGTCTACTTCCCGCTTTTCAGATTCTGAATCTTCGGATTCATCTTCATCCTCTTCCATCTCATCCTCGTCATCATATTCATGCTTTGGTTTATAGACTTTGAAGTAATATCCTCCTGCCGCAGCTCCTACTGCAACCAGTGCAATCAGAAGATACGTTCCAAATGGACTTTTATCTTCTGGCATCTGGATTTCATCCTCTACCTTATCTTTCTCAGCTGTCTCAGTTGTTTCCGGCTTTTCTTCTTCAGCCTGTTTCTCTGGTTCTGCATAAACAGTATCTACTTCCGGAAGTGTCACGGAATCAGAAAGTGTGAAGTTCATCAGATCTTTCTCGCTGACTTCTGTAAGGAAATACACATTATCCTGAGATTTTGAATTGTCGATGATCAGATAAAAAATCTTACCACTCTTAGTTGAAATGGTATAAAACTCTTTTGTGCCTTCCGTAGCTGTTTTAGTAACAGAATCTGCTGTCTCGCCTTCTTTATTAAGCTGTTCCTCAATACCTGTCACTGTCCGATCATCCACAGTTCCTTTTGCATCTGTTGGCTCAGAAGCTTGTGCATCCTGCGGAAGCGGAGAAGTCGTTGTTTTTTCAGTTCCCGTTGCATCTGCACTGGTCGTAGTTGCCATTGCACCATTGCTGTCACTGGAGGTTTTCTGTTTCTCTGCCTGCTTCTTTGCCCATTCATAATAAGGATTCTGCAACACATACTTTTCAGAAGTATTTCCGGCACCGTCTGTTACCGTAATCTCAATCTGTTTTGTAGTAAAATCTTTCTGTGTCAGTTGCACTCTCAGCATTCCATCCTTCAGATCTGTATAAGTGGTGCCATTAACTGTTACTGCAGTAATCCCGGATACTGTATCATTCCCCTGAATCGTCAGCACACCATCTGTCAGGGAAGCAGAGAGTGTCGGCTTTTCCGTGTCATAACACTTAATAGAACGATTCTGCTCATACACCTTTCCATCACCATCTGTCACACGCACATACACTGTCTGATTTCCTGTGATCGTGATACTTCCGCTTCCAGTTACATCCTGCCAGCTTCCATCTTTTCCTGCTTTTGCTTCAATCTTTGCTATTGAGAAACCTTCCGGCATATGGCTGGCATCTACCGTAACAGCAATGGTTGTTTCTCCCTGTTTCCAGCCATCCGGTTTCTCAATCGTGATTGCAGGCGTGGTATTCTCAGCTGCATAAGCAGTCTGTGTCTGGAGCAAAGGTGTTGTCAGGCAAAGAAATGTCGTTGCTGCAAGCAGACTCTTTTTTACCCTGCTTTTAGTATTTGTTCTCTTCTTCTGTTTCATTTTTTCCAGATTCATCATCGGCTTTTATTTCCTCCTTCTGTATTTCTACCCTGCCGGGCAACTCATTTTTCATTTTCTTTTTAAAAGCTTCCAATTCCGGAATACTCATATCCATTGCACGGATAATTCTTACAATTTCCAGATTTTCTGCTTCTGTTTTTGCAATCTCCGCAGCCTTGAACCGCTTTAAATCTGCTTCATATCTGGCTTTAGATGCTTCCATTTTTTCCTTGGCTTTCTCATAATCTGCCGTTGCTTTTTCAAGACTTTTCATCTCTTCTCCTTTCCGGGCGGCTGTTATACCGCCCTTTTCCTTACCATCGCCCGAATCCATAGAAATGGCTCTGCCAGTATGGAGAGTTGATGGACGTGTACTGAACCGGATGCCCACAATGGATCATCTGACCATTGCCCACATAGATTCCAATATGCGTTACTGGTTCTCCTGCATCGTAGGTTCCGGTAAAGAAGATCAGATCTCCTGGCTGTGCTTCTGACTGGGATACTGGCGTACAAATGTTGTACAGTCCCTGTGCAGTCAGCCTTCCCGTATTTCTTACCCCGGAATGAACCAGACAGTAGCTGACAAATCCGGAACAATCGAATCCACTTGGGGAATATCCGCCCCACACATACGGTGTTCCAAGATATTTTGCAGCCTCTTCCAGTAAACGTTGCGCTGCTTCACTGGTATATTCATTACCACCAAAGCCTGTCCCTTCTCCTGTTTCCAGATAAAAGATCGGGTTTAACCGCTCTCCATTTTTCAAAAGTTCAATGTGAAGATGGCTTCCTGTAGAATTTCCGGTATTTCCTACAAGACCGATCTCATCACCTTTCGTGACGGATGCACCTGCAGATACACTCCGGCTGCTTAAATGTGCATACCGCAGTTCATAGCCTTTACTGTCCTTGATTACAACATAATTGCCATAGCTGTCGTTATAAGCAGAAGTTGTAACCGTTCCGGTCAGCCCTGCCATTACTTTTGTCCCTTCCGGTGCTCCGATATCCATACCATTGTGTAACTGATTTGCTCCTGATATTGGATGAATCCGATATCCATAATAGCTGGTCACACTGGAATACCAGTTAAAATCAACCGGTGTTGCAAACATCTGCAGGTTGCCTTTGGTATCGTTGTAGGCACTGAACAGTTCTTTCTGGAAAAATCCCAACCTGTCCTGACAGATTGACATCAGGTTTCCACTGGTCAATGTTACATTCAGCGTGTCCACATCTCTGATTCTGGTCACTTCGACTTCATTGCTTCCGTTATCATCTGCAAGATAACATTCCCAGGTCTGATGTCCATGTGCAGATGCTGCCGCATGACTGTCATAATAGACATCAAATTGTACACCGTATCTTGCGAAAGCTCCGGTATCTTCTACGGTATATTCGACACCATTCATAACTACCTTTGTTCCCATTGGAACAAACGGATTGGAAGCATCTACCGCTAAGGTATGATTGGCAGTTGGATATGCTCCACTGGCAGTCGGTCCTCCGCTCCAAATACCACAACAGATTGGACAGTTACAATATCCACTGGTCACAACCTGTCCCAAAGATTCTCCAACTCTTACTGTTGCTGTCTCCGTTACAGTCTCATTGACTGCTTCAGTAGTTAAATGATATTGCTCTGCAAACAAGGCGTCCAGCTCCGGCTTGACCTGTTCAAAAGTAAATTCTTCATACTTTGCAGACAGATAACTAATCAGGATAAACGGATCATGCTCAATAGGTCCGATGTTATATCGGTATTCCTCATGTCCTGGTTCTTCAGATTCCATATTGTTGATCCGCTCCTGCAGATTAGCTTCCAGCTGTGTGTAATACAGTTCCGCTTCCCGGATTGCCTGATCCGATGACAGATAACTGGTTCCGGTGTAAGTGATCACATTTTGTAAAAACACTGCAGAGCATGACGTGACATTCGTTATGATCAGAAACATCAATCCGATCAGAACTGCTACACTGATATACACCTTCCGGTTTTCTTTAAAAAAGTTGGTGACTTTGCCGCCAATCTTCTTGATATAATCAATCGTACCTTTTGTAGCTGTTCCTACTGTCTGTTCACTTCGCTTCGCTTTGGCATAATCCCGTTTGATCTGTTGCTTCTGAATCTGTTTTTTCAGTTTCTTCTGTTCCTGACGGGCTGCCGCCTGTGTCTGTTTCTCTTCCTGTCTTTCAAGTCTGCTTCTTTTTCTGAATGCCCTCTGTTTCCTGCGTCTGGCACTTCTCTGTTCCAGCCGGTAAACACCTTCGCCGCTTTCTTCTAACTTATGGGCACCTTCTACCGCCGCATTATCGTCTTCATTTTTGCTGATCTCACGGTGCAATGCTGCGGAAGCTGCACTTCCTGCTTTCTTGACAACAGAAGTTTTTTCTGTTTTCACAGATTCCCCTTCGCCAAACTTCAAGCGGGATTTCTTCTTTCCAGGAGCTTCTCCATCATTTGCCTGATAGACCTGTGCCTTCTTGGAATGCTGCTTTGCTTCCTTCTTCTTTTTTGCTTCCTCATAAGAAAACTTTTTGGCTTTTTCCTTCTGTTTCTGATGTCGGAAATTGACTCCATCCGTATCCATCTGGTTCAATTTCTCCATATCTTTATCATTTTTCACAGAAGCACCAGTTTCCTCATAAGCAAACTTCAAACGCTGTTTTTGTTTTGGCTTTTTGCTACCACCGGTCTGATTTCTCCGGCTGTCTCCTCTGTTTTCTGATAGATCCGCACGTTTTTCTTTCAGTCTCCCTGACTGTCCGGCTTCGGATTTTTCTGCAAGTCTGGATTCTTTTCCGACTTCAGCACGGATTCTTTTTCTATTTTGCTGTTTTCTACTCTGTCCAAGATCCTCACTTTGCTTCTCTGCCCGTATCAGTTCCGGTGCATCTCTGGATTTTTGCACAGAGGGACGAATATTTTTCCCACTCCGTTCAGACTGGCGGGAAGACTTATCCACAAGGCTTACTTCTTTTTCCCCCTGTTTTCCTCCCATCTGCACATCACTGGCACGGTTACTGACACGAACAGAAGATTTATCCGTCAGGTTTTCTTCCACCAGACCATCCTTGGTCATTTTCTGGACTTTCTTATCCCTGACTTTCATTCTCTGTTCTGCCACTGATTACTCCTCCTTCTTCGGATACCCTTTCCCTGCCTGTAATAAACAGAGAATAGCGATGCCAAATACAGCACCGCCACAAAATGTCAATCCATATGAAATTACCTGTAACATTGTTTTACTCCTCCTGTATTACCCTGCTTCGGCTGTTTCCTCCGGGCGGGTTGTCATAATCTTATAAAGGGAATTCTTCGGGAATCTGTCTACAAACGGAATAATCACATTTCCATAGAACAGAAGTCCTTCACCCTCATTACTGTTGGTTACATAAGACAGCTGGGTTGGTGAAATATTCAACTGTTTAGCCAGAATCTGCCTGTCACCGGATGCCTGGTTGAGCATATAGATAAAATCAGAGTTTTCAAAAATATTCTCGATTTCCCTGGAAGCTAAAAGATCCTTAATGTTCTGGGTAATTCCTGTCGGAATACCGCCCCATTTACGGAATCGCTTCCAGATTTCCACGCTGTAGGCTGCTGTCTGTTCTTCTTTTAAGAGAAGATGGAATTCATCCACATAGTAACGGGTGGATTTATGAGCGGAACGGTTGATCGTCACTCGGTTCCATACCTGGTCCTGCACAATCAGCATCCCGATCTTCTTCAGCTGTTTTCCAAGCTCCTTGATATCAAAACATACGATACGGTTGTTGATGTCCACATTTGTGCGATGATTAAATACATTTAGGGAACCTGTAACGTAAATCTCCAATGAAGTTGCCAGACGCTGTGCTTCCGGCTCTTCCTGTTTCCGCAACAGATTATATAAATCCTCCAGTATCGGCATCTTCTCTGGCACCGGATCAGCGAGATATTCCTGATAGACCAGCCGCACACAACGGTCAATGATCGTCTTTTCTACCGGTTCCAGTCCATTCTTTCCACCGACAATCAGTTCACACAGGGACAGAATAAAATCTGCCTTTAAGGACAGCGGATTATCTTCCTCTGAATAATTCAGGTTCAGATCCATCGGATTGATATACTGGTCTGATACCGGTGAAATCCGGATGACCTGTCCGTGCAGTGCCTGCACCAGTGGATAATACTCGGCTTCTGGATCACAAATAATAATATCGTCCTCCGTAATCAGGAAACAGTTCGTAATTTCTCTTTTTGCTGAGAAGGATTTACCGGAACCAGGTGTACCAAGAATCAGTCCATTCGGGTTCTTCAGACGCTTCCGGTCAACCATAATCATGTTGTTGGATAATGCATTCAATCCATAATAAAGAGCTTCCCCTTCCTGGAACAGTTCCTGTGTCGTAAATGGCACAAAGATCGCTGTTGCCGATGTGGTAAGCCCTCTCTGAATCTCAATTCGATTGACTCCCAGTGGAATACAGGACATCAATGCTGCTTCCTGCTGATAGTCCAGCTGTTTTAAGGAACAGTTGTATTTTTGTGCGATACCCTGTACCTGGAAGATATTGTTATCCAGCTTCTGACGCTTCTTTGCGGTATTCATCACCAACACTGTCACAAGAAACATACGCTCATTTCTGGACTGTAAATCTTCCAGCAGATTCTTTGCTTCTTCCCCGTAGGTCACAAGATCCGATGGAAGCACATCCATGTCATACCCGGAACGTACCGCCCGCTTCTGCTCTTCAATCTTCATCTTATCCAAATCTGAAATCTTGCTCTTGATCATCTTGATCGCAGAACTCTGGTCAATGGACTGGATATGAATATTGACATTGATGCTGTCATCCACATCCAGGAAATCTGCAAGCATCCGGTCTGTAAGCTCCGGTGCCAGGATCTGCAGATAACTCACGCTTCCCATGGTCTTTCCCATCAGAAATGTCTGATTCTTGGAAAAGTTAAAGGAAGTTGGTGCAATAAAGTCTTTGGTCTTTAATCCTGTTTCCGGCAGCATCTTGTACTGGAACTTAAATGGTTCAATCCGATCCTGGTTGAACACATGATACAGAATCTCCAGTCGCTCCAGACCATTTAAGGAATGTGCCTGTGCTCCCAGAACTTTAAAGTTGTTCAGGATATCGGCTTCAATCCTTTCAAGCCTTGGTCTTGCCACCTTCAGGCTTTCTGCTTCGATTCCAAAAGTGATATACTTGGTTTTCACCAGACCATTGTTTCCCTTGGAAAGCTGATTTTTTAACATGGTCCGGTACTCCTCACGAATGGCATTGAAGTCATCGTTCTGATCCGGAATATCAATACTTTTCTCAAATTCAGCCACATCCACCTGCTGATTGATAAAGGACAGCTGCACACTGATGGAAGAATCAAAGTAATTTAAAAAATCACAGTAATTCTCAAATATCGTGGTCTTATCCTCATTTAAAGCCAGCTGATAATTGATGTCATAAAACTGAATTGTCTTAGAGAAAAAGGTCTTTGTCACCTGGCAGATACCATCCTGCAGCATCCGAATATACGGAATACTCTGCTGTGCAGTTGTAGGAATGTTTTTCTGTTTCCTACGATCCCGTTCCTGCTTCTTCCTACGCTTTTCCTGTTCTCTTTCTTTTCTGCTTTTTTTGTTTCTTCTTTCCTGACGGTTTCTTTTTTCCGCCAGGGACAGACGCTCCTGCTGAGCCTCCTGCTTTGTCTTTTTTGCCATCCGGCACACCCTCCTTTTTTACAAGGGTGGAAATCTCCTGATAAAAATTTTCTGTCTTATATGGTCTTACCGCTGGACATATAAACTTCTGTCGAATGATATTTGCCACCACTTTTTCAAAGGGAAGCCCGTCTTTTTCATACATCGCCATGAAGAAAAACGGAAGCATGATCGTTACCATCAGAATGGCAGCGATACTGGAACCGATTGGTTTTCTCATGAACAGATAAAACGGAATTCCCACAACTGCGGCAAGTGAAAAGAAAATCAACTGCCGCTTTGTCAGATTTAACGCTACTTTTGTTTTGACCTTGGTAAGGTCTTTTGGTACTGGTACATACGCCATGGTATGCGCTCCTTTCCTGCCCGTTAGTGGGCATTGAATATTGATTTGCTAAGGCTTCCGGTCTTGAATAATGAAAATGCAAGAATCACGGTATAAGCCGCTACTGAAAACATTGCTGCATGAAGGTCACTGGATATGGTCATTGCATTTACTAAAACTGCATAAATTCCCACACAGACCATCATGAAGAATCCCTGAAATGCCAGTGCGAACAAGCCTTTTAAATAGTTGTTTCCGATATTGCCCCATTCCTTATTGGTCATGGTGGCAAACGGAATTGGTGCTATGGAAGTATAAAGGTAAATTTCTATCATTCTTCCGTACAAAATAACGGTTATGATGATCGACAGAATCCGCATGGTAATACTGATCAACAGCGTTTCCATGGATAGCAGGAACAAATCCCCCAGTTCCATATCTTCCAGTGCATCCACAATCCTTGCGACTGCTTCTGATGCATCCACCGCTGTGTTCCCGGAGATCACCCCGGCGGCATTGTTGACCACATGCTGGCCAACATCAAAGACCGCCATCGTGATATTGAACGTATTTGTCACCAAATAAATGGCTACATACGCCTTGAAAATCCAGAGGAAAATGTTGTAAGTCTCAAATTCATGGAAATTGTTTTTCTGCGTTACCATCGTAATCAGCTCATAGCACAAGACAAAGGTGATGATCAGTCCCGCAATGGGGACAATTACTGTCTGGGAAATGTTCTGGATCAGATTAAAGATCCCTGCATTCCATCCCTGCGGTGTCTGTCCCACCTGCCCGGCTATGGTTCCCACCTGCTCATTGACAGACGTGAACATGTTATCCAAACATGACTTGATAAGCCCGATCAGGATATCCTTTATCGCTTCCGTAATTCTCTCAATGATGGTGTTCATCTACCACTCCTCTTAAGAGAACAATGTTGCCAGCTGTGGAATCAGGGTAGTTCCCAGCAGCATGATTCCGGCACCAGCCATCAGCTGTTTTATGTCTTTTATGAGAAAATATTTGCTCGAAATGAGCCTTGAAAAGATTAAAATAGATTAAATTTTGATAGATTTTTCTTATTTATGGGAGCCGGAACCTCTTTCGATGGTTCCAAGCTCCGGTATTGGTTTTAAGTTGAAATGAATTTCCATTGTGACCGTTTCAGGAGTACGGCAGTAATTTTCTGTTCCGTCTTTCTCCTGCGGTTCTGAGATAACGATTTTACTGATCAGCCGGTTCAGAAGATTGGCATCCAGTTCTTTGATGTCCGCATACTCGCTAATATCGTCAATCCACTGCTGGGACTGTGCATCCAGTTTTTCTTCCGTATTCAGCACACTCTCATTCTGGAAAAGTTCCTTTTTGATATCTGTCTGCTCCTTCTGTGTCTTCTCCAGCATCTTATCAAAAACAGATTCTGTAATCTTGTCATTGATAAGGTCATCATACAGTTTTGCAATCAGCCGGTCTAACGTTTCCAGGCGGTCTTTCTGCTTTGATACCAGCTTCTCCAGACTTTCCCTGTGTCCCTGTGTATCTTCCTCGCATAACTCCTTTACCCGGTTTTCCAGTTCTGTTCCGTCTCCGGTAACTGCTTTTGCACATTCCTGGATTCTGGTAAGGACTGCATCATACAGGTCATCAGCGTCCACCCGGTGCTGGGTACAATGTGCTTTCCCCTTATGGATATAAGTGGAACAGGTATAAACTTCATGCTGGTCTTTGGTGTGCGTCTTCTTCAACGTCAACGCACCGCCACACTCTGCACAGCGGAGTAATCCGGCAAACATGCTGTATTCTCCCTGTTCTGTCTGGCGTTTCCTGCCTTTCATCTTTGCCTGTACCAGATCAAATACATCCTGCGGAATGATTGCTTCGTGGGTATCCCTGACTGTGATCCAGTCCTCCGGAGCTTTATCTCCCTGATTGCCAATCTTGAAACGGTAGTACCTTTTCTGGGAAGCCATGTCACCACAGTAAACGGGATTCATCAGCAGGGATTTCAGATAGGATTCATCCCATACATATTTCCCATTTTCCGGGTCTTTCTTTTCCCATTTTGTGTAATAGGTGCGGAGTCCCCGTTTCCGGTGCCACCATGACGGGCAGGGAATCTGCTGGCGTTCCAGTTCTCTGGATATAAAGTTAATCCCATGACCGTCCACCGCCCACTGGAAAATTTTCCGGACAATCGGTGCTGTCTCGTCGTCAATCAGGAGATGTCCCTTTTCCTCCGGGTCTTTCTGATATCCCAGTGGTGGAACAACACCTGTAAACTTTCCCTTGGTTGCCTGCAGGTGATAGGACGCATGGACTTTCTTGGAAATATCTCTGGAATACATCTCGTTCAGCACGTTCTTAAATGGGGCAATCTCATTGTCTCCGGCAAAGGTATCCACATTATCATATAATGCGATATACCTTACTCCATGCTTTGGGAAAAACTCCTCCATCAGAAATCCTGTCTGTACATGGTTTCGTCCCAGTCGGCTCTGGTCTTCTTGTGTCAAGTAGGGACTAAAAAAATTTTGAGAATTTACAAGCCGTTCATAGGTGGACAACCACCCGTGAACGGCTTGCGTTTTCTCTATGCTCTTGTGCCGTTCTTTGTGCGACGCTTCTTATACGCCGCCGCAAATGCCTCCATCATCGGAGTGACCGGAAGCTCGTTGTCAGGCTTGGACAGATACTCGAACCGGATGCCGTTCTCCCGGAACTTTCGCTCAAACCTCATGAAAGAGGAAGTGTCCCGGCTGATTCGCGAGGTGTCGCGGGTGAGGATCGTACCGATGTCCTGACGCTTGGCTTCGTTCAGCAGGAAGTTCATGATACCTTCCGTATGGACGCCGGAGATGCCGTCTGCCGCCACAGCAGCAGCCACCTCATAGCCTTTGTCCTTCGCATAGCGTTCCAGCTCTTCCCGCTGGTCTGCTGCCGCAAGCTGATCCGCACAGGCAACGCGGATATAAAGAAATACTTTCATTTGGCTTCTCCTTCTGATGTAGTGAGGAAGTCCTTGAACTTCCAGACGATTTCTATGTTGTCAAGATCGTAAATGTAGACCGCAGAAATGAATGCGTGGGTCAGCTCATAGGTCAGAGCTTTGCAGTCGGCGTACTGTTCGCAGACCGCGTCCAGCTTTTCATCTGAACAGGCGGTCTCGGAGTCAAGCTCCTTCATTCGCTCGTGACTGCGCTGGATTGCTCCATCGTTTTCAGCAATCTTCACATCCGCTGCCGCCTTCTGCTGAATGTACGCCTCCTTCGTGATGCTTCCGGCTGCATACTTCTCGTAGAGCCTCAGCTTGGACGCCTTGTGCTGCTCGTTCTGCTTTTGCAGAGTGCGGATTTTATCAGCACATTCCTTGATGGCAGATTTCCGCAGATCACCGACTTCGCGGTTCTGTATTGCTTCCTTCTGTGCCAAAGCAAGAAACTGAGTAAGGGCATGGAAGACAACCTTCTCAATATCCATTTCCGGAAAGCTCCTGCCAACCGGACAGTCTGTGTTTCCGTTGTTGACCGAGTGAATGCACTGGAAGTACCGAATGCCAGCCTTGTTCTTTCGGCGTGTCATAGCACGTTTACAGTTACCGCAGCGGACGAGTCCCTTGAGCGGATAGTCATGCTGCTTGCGCGTGGGATTCCGTCCTCCGCCTCGAATGACCTTCTGAGCAAGCTCAAAGTCTTCCTTGCTGATAATAGCTTCATGCGTTCCTTCTACGATAATCGGCTCATTGACAACACGCTTTTTTGAGCCGACACCGCAGGACTTCATTTTGCGGCTGACCAGTGTTCCGGTGTAAACAAGGTTTTTGAGGATGTTATAGACCATCACGGTTTCCCAACTGATTTTCTCGCTCATGTTACTGAACTTCTTCTTGTCGGGATGCTTGCTCTTGAAGTATTGCCCCGGCGTCGGGATGCCGTCATCATTCAGGCTGCGGGCGATCTGAGAGGTGTTGCTGCCTTCCAGCGCCTCGCGGAAAATACGACGGATCACATCAGCCGCCTCCGGGTCTACGGCAAGTTTGTTCCGAATGGTGGGATGCAGGACGTAGCCGTATGGGGCGTAGCCACCGACATACTTGCCCTGCTTCATCATCTGGATTTTTGCCGATGTGGTCTTTACGGAAAGGTCTTTGCTGTATGCGGCGTAGATGATGCTGCGCATAACCACTTCCAGGCCGCCCGTTGTGCCTTTGTAATCGTCACTGTCATAGCCGTCGTTGATGGAAATAAAGCGGACGCCCATGAATGGAAAAGTGCATTCCAGATAGTTTCCCGTTTCAATGTAGTCACGAGAAAAGCGGGAAAAGTCTTTGACGCAGATCAGATTGATTTCGCCGCGCTTGACCTTCTCCATCATCTGCGTGAACTGAGGACGGTGAAAGTTCGTGCCGGTATAACCGTCATCCGCAAACTCAGACCGCTGACAGTGAGACAACTCCGGATGATTGTCGAGAAAGCGATTGATGAGCATACGCTGGTTGCCGATGCTGTCACTTTCCGCCTTGCTGCCATAACCGGTATCTTCATCAGCCATTGAGAGGCGGATGTAGATGCCGATGTTGTATTCCTTGCTCATTTACATCGCCTCCTGCACTTCCTTGATACTCTGAACGGTCAGAGCGTAAATATCGCCGTATTTCATGACCAGCTCGATTGAGCCGTCCTCATGGACTTTCACAAGCTCTACGGACTCGTCAACCAACTCCTGAGAGAGCATCGTTGCACCGCTGACGGATTTCATCAGCGTGAGCCACTTATTGTCCTCGGACATTGCCTCGGCAAACTTTACCTTCCGCTGAACCGCTTCATCCAACCGCCGTGAAAGATCGACATACTGCTCATCGTAGGCTTTCTTGGCAAAGGCGTATTCCTCTTCATCGAGAACGCCTTCCGTGAAGTCCTCATAGAGACGGGTACGCTTCTTGGAAATACCGCTGAGTTTCAGATTCAGGCTTGTAATGAGCGCATTCTGCTGATCTCGGATGCTGCGTTCACCTTCGCTGTTTCTCAGTTTGGCAAGCAGCTTGTCGTAATTGAGAGCCGCCTTGACTTGAAGCTGGATCGCCGCAAGCACATCGGCTTCGAGTTTGTCCTGCCGCGTATAGTGTGGCGTACAGAGATTGCCGCGCTTGACGGATGAACTGCACTCATAGAAGGCGTACCATGCGCCGTCCTTGCGCTTGTCAACGCGCTTGCGATGGAAGTAGAGCTTTTTGCCGCAGTCTGCGCAGACGATTTTGTCTTCAAAGAGATTGATCAGCGTAGCGCGGATTTCTTCCGTGCGCTCCATCTTCTCAACCCTTGTCCTTGCAGCAGCGTTCCGCATTTCTCGTACCTTCTGGAAGTCCTCACGGGAGATAATCGCCTCGTGAGTATTGGGAAAAACAATCCATTCCTCACGGTCAATGTGCTGATTCTTGACGCCCTTGTAGATGGCGTTCAGCGTCCGTCCGAGAACGGTATCTCCGACGTAATGGGGATTATCCAGAATGGTAGTCAGTGAAGATTTGTTCCAAATCTTCTTTGCCGTAGCATTGCCTGTGCGGACGCCGACCTGATACTTCTGAAACTCCGGATTGGGCGCGTTCATTGCATCAAGCCGGTCTGCAATCGCAGGAAGGGACAGCCCTTCAATCTTCCATTGGAAAATCTTCCGGACAATCGGTGCGGTTTCCTCATCGAAGACCATATTGCTGTGTTCTTCATCCCAGCGATAACCATACGGGAGATTGCGCTTCTTGAACTCTCCACTTTCCATCTGTGCCTTGAGCGCAGTAGAAACCTTGCGGGAGATGTCCTTCGAGTAGAGGGTGTTGATCATGTTTTGCAGAGGGATGATGAGACTTTCGCCGGAGCCGTCCGTATCAAAGTTGTCGTAGTTCTCTTTGATGGCGATAAACCGAAGCCCGATCTGAGGAAAGACCCGTTCCAGATAGGTTCCTGCCTCGATGTAGTCACGCCCGAACCGGCTGAGATCACGAACCACAAGGCACTTGATCCTGCCGGTGCGGATGTCGTTCATCAGACGGTTGAACTCCGGTCTGTCAAAAACCGTACCCGTTCGTCCGTTGTCTACATAGGTATCTATCAGATTCAGGTAGGGACGCTCTGCAATATAGGACTTGCAAATCTCAATCTGATTTGCGATGACATCCACCTTTTCAGACTTGCCGCTGTTTTCAACGGAAAGACGGGCATAGATGGCTGTTGAGAAGACCTCGGAAGAGACAGATTCGATAACCGGCTCTTCGACTGCAATTTGCTTTCTGCTTTTTCTTGCCATTTGCTCATCCCTCCTTTATACGGCAATATCCAGTTCGTCGGCATAGCCGAGAACGTATTCAATCGTCTGCTGGTATTCGTCCTTGTACTTGAAGACGATTTCGATTGCATGGTTTTCGTGAATCAGAATGCGGTCAACAAGGGACATCAGCACACGGCGGTTCAGTTCTTCGACGTTTTCATACTGCTTGAAAAGCGTCACCCAGTTCCGTTCAGTTGAGCCGGTTGTCACCGTCTGCTTCATTTCTTTTTTGACACGCAGGAGCGCGTCCTGTTTGTCCTCAATGATTTTGGTGTAGCTGCTGCGGAACTCAAAGTATTCCGACTTATCAATGACGCCGCCGATGAAGTTCTCGTAAAGTCCCAGCTTGAGCTTTTGGTACCGTTCAATCTCTTCCTCGATTTTGGCGATCTGAGCTTCGTAATTGAAAGCCTTACGGCTCTGAGATGGAAGCCGTTCTATCATCGCAAGCGCGTGTTCCAGATTGATGACAAGCTCGATCTGGTCATGAATGGCACGGAAGACCTTCTCTTCAACCTCTTTTGCGGCGATGCTGTGAGGGCTGCACGTCCGGCTGTGCTTATTGGTGGAGCAGACGTAGTAGATGTACTTTTTCGTCTTCGACGGGACAGTCTTGCGGATCATTGGCTGCTGACAGTCTCCGCAGAACAGGAAGCCGGAAAACAGGTGTGCTTCGTCCTGATCGGGCGAACAGCGCATATCCCGCTGCATCATGACCTTGACTGCCATGAAGTCCTCGTAGGACACAAGAGCTTCATGCGCATTTTCAACCTTGACCCACTCGGATTCATCCTTGCTTTTCACGACGCGGACCTTATAGTTGGGAGTGCCGCGCTTGCCCTGAGCCAGAACGCCGATATAAACCTCGTTGGTGAGAATGCGCTGGACGGCTTTGTATGTCCATTTTGCGGTATCGCCGGTTTTGAAGACGGTATTGAACTTCACACCGGCGGAATGCTTGTATTCCATTGGGGACAGGACGCCCATCTGGTTCAGACGCTTTGCAATACGTCCGATGGAGAAGCCGTCCTTGTACATGGAAAAGATCATCTGCACATATTCGCTGACCGCTTCATCCACGATGAGCTGGTTTTTGTTCTCCGGCGATTTCATGTAGCCGTAAGGCGCGAACGAGCCGACGAACTCACCGCTCTTCTGCTTGACTTCCAGACTGCTTCGGATTTTCATAGAGATGTCCTTGCAGTAAGAATCGTTAATCAGGTTTTTGAACGGGATAACAAAGGAGTCGGACTGCGGATCACCGGTCAGACTGTCATACGCATCATTGATTGCGATGAAGCGAATGCCAAGCTGCGGGAAAATCTTTTCAATGTAGCGCCCGCCGTCGATGTAGTTTCTTGAGAAGCGGCTGAGATCCTTGACCACGATGCAGTCAAGCGCACCCTTGCGGATTGCCTCTTCCAGCTTTTTGAACTGAGGACGATTGAAGGAAACGCCGCTGTAACCGTCATCCACAAACGGCTCACAGACAAGCTCCAAATCCTCATGCCTTGCGATATAGTCCTCGCAGATGGCTCTCTGGCTGGCGATGGAGTTGCTTTCTACTTTGTCTCCATCTTCACGGGACAGACGGCAGTAGATCGCCGTGCGGTAAACCTTGTCTTGCATAAAAATAACCTCCGTTTTTCTGTTTGGTGTGGTACATCAAATCAGAAAGACGAAGGCTTGCTTCAACTCTTATGAAGAGAAACACGAAAACGCCACATGACCATCAGGGCAAGCGGCTTAATCCGTATTCTTCTTTTTTGACCGATTTCATTATACCACAGGCTCAATCGCTTGTCCATAGAACCGGGTGAAAAGATTCAGACTGTTCATAAATCAGAGACCTCTCAGATAGTGTTCCAGACAGTCTTCCATTGTCGTGTCCGTCGCGGCGAAGCTGATCTTCACCACAGTTTTCCCGTCCAGATAACAATAGGGATTTCTGATCTGCTTGATGAACTCCCTCAGCCTGTCCTCTCGCGGTGCCGCAGGATCAAGCCGGATGCTGCTTCTCTGAACGAGTGTGCTTCGGTCAACCGTTTTCGGACTGACGCTTTTCATTGTTTCAATGCCCATCATATTCTAAGCACCTCCTGTTTCGTGAAATATTCAGGACAAAAGGATATGGCAGAGCATCTTGTGAAGATACCCTGCCACATAGTTTTCATCCTGAAACTATATAGTAAGTTTCTTTTGGGTTTGTTTCATTGTCCGGCATATTTGCAGCTCGCGCCCCTGCCAGAAGAACTTTGCAGTTCCGGGAATGCTGCGGACTACCAATGGTCAATCGGTATCATGGGACTCTCACCCCTCCGAGGATCGCTCCGAGCCGCCCATTCAAAGAAAAGACGGAAGTATCATTATACCCGGCATCTGCATCGTCGCAAGCAGCCGCACCACACGACTGTTATAGCTCTCCGGAGGTCGCTCACTCCCTTTCGGGAGGTCTTGGCGTCGGAAGCTGTGTTGCTTCGCAGAAGCGGAAAGATCCGCAGCACTGAACTATTCAGTTTTCAAGGAGCAGTGAAGTGGTCTGATTGACCCTTTCACTTTACAACGGACATCTTTTTGCCGTTTGTTGAGTACCGCTCAAAAAATTCTTTGAAATTTTTTCTGCACCGCTGCTTTGAGGTCAAATGCAGCTCTGATGCCGATGCCTTTCCTTCGGGCAAACTCTCGAAGAGTCAGTCCTTCACGGGTCATCGCAAGATACAATTCGCGCTGCTTCTCGGTCAGAATGGAAAGAAGCTCCTTCTCTTTGAGGGCGGTGATCAGTTCCTCCATGCAGTCGCGGGAGTCTGCCAGCCATGCAGCGGACTTCACATCGTCCTCCGGCATAGCGTCAAGGGACAGCACGGTATCAGAAATTTTCTCTGCGCCGTCCTCATCCTCAGAGGTGTTGTCAGAGCCATACGAGCGTCTGATCCGCTTTTCCTCTGCGCGAAGGATTCTCATAACCTTGCGGTCAACCTCGGAAACTTCGCCGGTTCGTTTCACGCGCACCATGCACTTGCCGTCCTCCGTAGTCCAGAGGTCGTAATCGAACGCGATAGGGGTCTTAGGGATTTTCATTGTTCATCCTTTCCGCTGCGCGGGAGCAGCGGGAAGGGTGAAGACAGAAAAAGAGCCGCATGACGGTGAGGTTTGAATCCCATGCCGATAAAACAGAGCAATTAAACTCTGTCTCATGCGGCATTAGGATGACTTCACCTATCAGGCGGCTCCACAGCTCAGCTATGACATATATTTTATTTTAGAACAGAGGCTTGTCCTCCGGTTTTTACTTGGTACGCGGTCGCAGTCTTCTCATATTCAGCACATCAAAGACTGTGATCCGCCCGCATTTCTTGCACTTGGATTCTACATGACCTCTCGTGTCCTCGTAGACAGCAATGGCATTATGCTGACAATAGGGACATTTCAGGTATCGGGGCTTTTGCTGGGAAATGGCAACTCTTGCCCTGCGGATTTTTTCGATCAGCTCCGGCGTCGGTTCCTGAACCCGAATGGATGCTCTCTTCATTACCACACCTCCAATGGGTCAACATACTCACTGAATGGACGATCTACCATGTAGCCGAGCTGACGAAGGCGGATAGACGCCGTTGTCTTGGAGACACCGAACAACCGGCAGAAAAGGCGCAGCGTTAAGTGATCACCATACGAATACCTCCCCTCGTAATTGATCAGCGGCGTTTCTGCAAACCGACGCATTGCCAGGTCAACCTCTTTTTGAGGAAGCAGGATCGCCGCGCCCAAGACATTTGCTTGCCACTCGTTCCAGTCCTCGCGGGTTTTCAGCTCTCGCGGCGTATAGGCTGTCCGTGCGGAATATTTCATTTCGCAGGACGCCTTTACCTCTTCCGATTCCAGTTGGAAGAGAATCTGATGGGCGCACTCGTGGGCAAGGGTAAATCTGCGCTTGGCGCAGAGCCGCTGCACGTTGCCGGATCGAATGAAGCTCTCGTCCAAGATGACCTGATTACGCTTCAAAGCCAGTGTGCGCGTAATACCAAGTTCCGTGATCTTGTACTCAGTGTCGGCATAGGCAGTGACACCGCAGATGCTTCCATCCGGCGAGAGACGGGCGAATGATACGCGAAGACCGAGATAATTCTTTGCAAACTGATCAATGGGTGTTGGCAAAGCTGATCGGTCGGGCATGTCCGCCTCATCCCCGAAAAAGAACCGATTGAAGTCCTTTGTTGTTGAGGCTGCAATTTCTTCAAGTTGGCGCTGGGATAAAATCATGAGCAGTTGTCCTCCTTTGCTTCGACAAACCACTTGTCTCCTTCGTGAAAAAGAAATGACTCCTTTCCGCGAATCTGAACTGTGTAACGGATGCCTCCGCCCCCAACCTTCTTGGATGTGGCGCGGCATTTGTAAAGAATCTGGTCGATTTGAAAGATTACACCGTTGTCCCACCAGATAAGGCGAGGGAGGATTGCCCCCTCCTTGTCCACATCCAGCGTAACCGAGACGTATGCTTTTCTGTACTGTGTAGCCATTTCTGTTTTTCTCACTCCTGTTCCCTCATACCGGTGTATGCCGGTACGGATGATCTTCGGCAGCATAAATGCCTGTCCATTTGAACTGCTCAAAAGATGTAACTTTTTCGTATACAACTACTCATGCCCCTTGACAGGATGAGCAATTCAGGATATACTATGAGTAGTTGGATTGCTCAGTCATTATTATACGCACTTCAAGTGCCTTTGTCAATAGACTTGCGCAATTTGATGTCGCAAACTTTTTGTGAACAGGAGTGATTACCAAAATGACGTTTGGAGAGAAATTCAAGGCTGAACGGGAGAAGCGGAAGCTGACCCAGCAGGAAGTAGCCGATGCACTAGGGATCAACAGGCGTATGATTACCCGGTACGAGAACGGCATTTCCTTTCCCCGTACCAAGGACGCTTACAGAAAAATCGCGGAATACTTCAAGGTGGATGTGAACTATCTGCTGACCGAGGACGAAGAGTTTGTGGTTCAGGCATCCGAGCAGTACGGCTCCCGTGGCATGAAACAGGCAAAGGACCTGATTGAAGGGATGTCCGGTTTGTTTGCGGGCGGTACGCTGTCCGAGCAGGACAAGGATGCGGTGATGAAGGCGTTGCAGGATATATATTGGGAATCCAAAGCCCGGAATGTTGAGAAATACACGCCGAAGAAATACAAGAAGACCGGTACGGACGCAGAGGAATAACTGTCTACGTCTCGGTTTCTTGACGGATTTACTTTGACTGTTTTCAACATGAAAGGGGTGAAGGTCCCGTGATAATTCGCTCCGAGGAAATATACAAAAAGGCGAACAGCATTGTCAAAAGCTGTGGAACAAGAGATACCTTGAAGATTGCCCGTGAGCTGGGCATTCATCTCCATTTTCTTGACAATCTGAACGATCTGCTCGGAATGTACACCTACCGCCATAAAGAGCGGCATATTCTTCTGAACTCCAACATGGAGTATCTGATCATGCAAATGGTTTGCGGTCACGAGATCGGGCATGATACCTTTCACCGTGATCTTGCCAAAGGAAACGAACCGCTCCCGGAGTTCGTGCTGTTCGATATGCGCACAAAACACGAATATGAGGCGAATGCGTTTGCCTCACACCTGATCATTGACGATGATGAGCTGATTGACCTGATGAAGCAGGACTACGATGTGGTGCAGCTCTCGGCTGCAATGGGAACAAACATCAACCTGATGCTGATCAAGCTCAACGAACTGAACCGCATGGGCTGGCAGCTCAACTTGCCTTATGTACCGCACTCTGACTTCCTGAAAAATGTCAGACCGGAGGGCTGAATGAGGATGAAGGATAGCAATTAGATGAACAACAACGACTATAAAGAAGCCCTTTTCTATGCCGCTTCCATCTTTAACGAACGCTTGGGAACGGAGTTCGGAGTGGACAATCTTGTGCTGCGCTGCTTTCAGACGGAAAACCAGCAGGAAGTCTTTGAGCAGTTCTGCAAGCAGTATTTCCCGGATCGCCTGACAGATCAATATAAAGAGGACGGCTATTTTGACTTTCACGCTTCCGCTTTCGTTGGCAAAGAAGATGGCGTGGACGGGATCCTGCTGCGGACAGACATAGCGCGTCATCCGGCAGAGTTGAAGCACATTCTTCTGCATGAGCTGGCGCATATCTTCTGCACCCGCAACGAGCTTGGCGGAGACAACTTCTATGAACGATATTGCATGGACGATACCATCAGCCGCGAAGAGGACGGAACCATTAACGCCGGATATGCGGTCTGGCGGGAACTCGCGGCGGAGCTGATTGCATTTGAGCTGGATGACAACTGCGACGTAGTTCCGCTCCGACGCAAGAAAGACCTTCTCAGCTATTACGAAGGAGAACTCCTGACCGGCAACGGGAAAATGGGCGTCAGCATGATTCTCTGCGAGGCGATGACCAGTGCTGAGGGCGAGGCGTCTATGACATGGGACGCTGCCAAAAGCAAGTTTACGCGGTTCAAGCCCTTTGATGATCCACTGTACAAGGACTTGCTGGAACTGGTTTTTACACACGTTAGAGAATACTTTATCGTGATCGACCGCGACTTTATCTATGAAATTGGAGTTTTGTATCTAAGCATTGCCGCACAAGCGATGATTGCGTCCCTAAAGAACAGATTTCAGGAAGAATAGACAGAACGATAGAAAGAAAGGACGGGCAATGATATGAAATATAAGCTGTTTCGCTCCCCCGGTGATCTGGACAAGGCGGTCCGGAAGCACGAACTGGTTGCCGTGGAGACCGGCAAAAGCATTGATGATGTGGCAGATGCGCTTATCCGTGCCGTTCGGGATGATCTTGCGGAAATGCCGGAGTATGCGCACTGCGAGACTGCCGCCTATGTACCGGAACCGGTTAAGTCGTTTCGCAGGGTGAGGCGTTACCGGTATGAGATGATGGGTATTGTCTACCCGAAGTACGCCGAAGAGAACGTCCTGATTGACTACGGAATTATCGAGGAAGAAGAGGTATGAGCAATGAGTAATATCATTGAGACCCGCAGGAATCTAAAGAACGTATCCTAAAACATCTGCAATCACGTCTGCCTAACGCGACCAAAATGCAGCTTGAGAAAATCATAAAGGGGTAACGCAATGGACGATATTATCTTTGAGAAGGATTACCGGGAAACCGAGTCTGCCGAATACGATAAATGGTGCGATGAGGTGTTTGACCGCGCAGTTAATTGTGGTATGCTGAAAGCGTACTCCGAAGCAATGGACAAGATACCAAAGATCATTGTACCGGAGGACAAGAAGAACTACGAGTATCTTCTGGAACGCTGTGATGCGTTTGTCAAGCAACACCGCGGGTATATCAAGGGAATCGTGGACTATCATCGTTGGCACGCGGAAATCAATATGTTTCTTCCGTTTGCGGAGTTCGATGACTCAGAAGACCTTGCATTTTTGAAAGAAATTGCAGAAAAATCGCAAACCGTCTGCTTCTCCCCGGACGAAGAAGGTGGCATTCGCGTTCATATTTTTATCAACTACTTTGAAGAATTGATGTCAGCCGAACACAAGTCATACATCGAATACGATGCTATTATGCAGGACAAGAAACTATCTGAGTTACTTGGCATACCGGAGCTTTCTGACGAGGAAAAAGAACTCGCCCTGAAAATGAAGGGCATACTTGACCGCATTGATGAGGAAACAAGGATTGACCGTACCACGGCTTTTCGAGCCGTGCTTGATAAGATGACAAAAGAGCCGGAAGAAAACTGGTCGCTTCATTATATGGCAACATTGCTGGAAGCTCTGCTATACTTCATGCTGAATGAAGAAAATGAAAAGATTGATGAGGAAGAACACAATGAGTAATAAACTTGTAGCATATTTTTCTGCGTCCGGCGTGACTGCAAAGGTAGCCGAGACGCTGGCTGAGGCAATCGGCGCGGACATCTTTGAGATTGAGCCGAAGGTGCCTTACACGGAAGCTGATCTGAACTGGATGGAAAAGAACGCCCGCAGCACGATTGAAATGAACGATCCCGCTTCACGACCGGAAATTGCCGTGAAGCGGGACAACATGAAGGACTACGATACAATCTTTGTGGGCTTCCCAATCTGGTGGTACGTTGCGCCGACGATTATCAATACGTTCCTTGAGAGTTATGACCTGAGCGGCAAAACGATCATCCCGTTTGCAACCTCCGGCGGAAGCGGCATTGGCAAGACGAACGAACGCCTTGCGCCGAGCTGCAAAGGCGCAAAGCTGATGGACGGCAAAGTTTTCAAGGGCAACGTCGGGCATCAGGAGCTTGCGGCGTGGGTTGAAGGACTTGGACTTTAAGGGGCAGACAAATCGGAAGTTGTGGAGGTGCTTTATGAACGAGAGAGAAAAAATTATCCGATTATGGTTTGATATGTGGATTAAGAAAGCAGATTTAGGAATTGACAATATTTTTACAGATGATGTTGTATATACTGAGAGTTGGAGTCCTAAATATGAAAACCGCAAAACGGTAAAGCACTGGTTTGACGAATGGAATACACGCGGAAGTGTTCTTGTCTGGGAGATTAAGCAATTTTTTCATCAAGGCAATCAAACAATCGTGGAGTGGTATTTTAAAAACAAAATGAATAATGGAAATGTTGAAGAATTTGACGGAATATCTTTAATTGTATGGACACAGGATAACAAAATAAAATCATTAAAAGAGTTTGGTTGCAATCTTCATAATTACAATCCATATCGAGATAGTGATATTCCCGTATTTCGAGAAGAAAAAGCAAATTGGTTTTGAGAGGACTATAAATTCCAGTTTAACGAACAGGAGATGATGATCGCATGAAAATCCTACATGAACTTTCTTGGCTATGGGAAACGCTGGGCATTGCGCTTGTTGCTGCGGCTGTCTGCATGGCTTGCGCTGCGCTGATTGGCAAGGCAGCGAAGAAGAAGCTCGACAAAAAGGTGTTGGCGGTCGTAGGGGCAGCGGCATTTGTGGGCGCGATTCTGGCGGTCATTCTGATCGCCCGGACACCGATGCCGCTTTGATAGGACGGAGGATAGAATCATGCCGCTTCAAATCGTCAGAAATGACATCACGAAAATGAAGGTGGACGCCATCGTCAACGCTGCCAACGAGTCGCTGCTGGGTGGCGGCGGTGTGGACGGCTGCATTCATCGTGCTGCAGGACCGGAGCTGCTGACGGAATGTGAAACGCTCCACGGCTGCAAAACCGGGAGCGCAAAAATCACGAAGGGCTACAAGCTGCCCTGCAAATATGTCATTCATGCTGTCGGTCCGCGCTGGTATGACGGACGGCATGGTGAGCGCGAACTACTGACATCCTGTTATCGGACATCGCTCATGCTGGCGAAGGAATACGGCTGCGAATCGGCTGCGTTCCCTCTGATTTCCTCCGGCATTTTCGGCTATCCGAAGGATCAGGCTCTCAAAGTGGCGATTGACACCATTAGCAGTTTCCTTCTCGAAAATGAAATGACGGTGTACATCGTCATTTTTGACCGCAAAGCCTATCAGATCAGCGGCAAGCTGTTTGCCGATATTGCAGCGTACATAGATGACCGCTATGTGGATGAGCATACTGATAATCGTTCCGAGCGTCTGCGCAGGATGAACGCCTTCCGGATGGAAGAACCCATGCCTTGCGAGGCATCCGTTTGTGAAGAGGCAATCGAACAGCTCATGCCTCCCGTCTCTGCGGCGGCTGCCCCCAAAAAGGCGGCAACCCTTGATGACGCGCTGGGACAGATCGACGAGAGTTTTTCCGAGATGCTTCTGCGAAAGATTGATGAGCGCGGCATGACGGACGCGCAGTGCTATAAGAAGGCGAATATTGACCGGAAGCTCTTCTCGAAGATCCGCTCGGACAAGTCTTATAAGCCTTCCAAGCCCACGGTCATTGCGTTTGCCATTGCCCTTGAGCTGCCGCTTGTTGAAATGAAGGATATGCTCATGAAGGCTGGCTTTGCGCTCTCCCACTCCAACAAGTTTGACATCATCGTGGAGTATTTCGTGGAGCATGGGAACTATAATGTCTTTGAGATCAACGAGGCTCTGTTTGCCTTCGACCAAAGTTTAATAGGAGCATAAGGTCTATGGATAAAGTGTTTCAGAAATTTTTGCGAAGTGGTATTGACCTTTCGCCCGTAGGGGTGGAGCGTCGTGAAGATAACAACCCATACTTTTGCACGCCAAAAGGTGCATCTATTTTTGGCTGGGCGGGTGTGGACGGCATCCACTTCTGCTTTGTTCGAGACTTTGGCGGTATGGTATTTTCCGTCAGTCCCATGAACTCGGCTCCGGATTTTGTTCATCCGCTGGCAAACGATTTTGAAGACTTTCTGAGGTTGCTCCTTGCTTGCAGTGATTCGGCAGCGCTGGAACAGGCGTGGATGTGGGATAAAGCCCAGTTTGAAGCCTTTTTGCAGGACAACCCTCCAACGCAGGATCAGCAAAGAACGCTATCAGAGCTTGCTGAGAAAATGAAATTGACGCCTATGGAACAGCCGTGGGTATACATCAAAAAGCTGCAAGCATCTTTTGATTATAGTAAGATCAAGTACACCGAGGACTATTATGATGTTGATATGAACCCAGAAGCAGAACCGACCATGCCTGAGTGGAAGGTCTACTTTGATGGAAACTTCTGGGGACATTCGGGAAAAGACCATGCCGGAACGGAAATCCGGTTGAATAAGCAATTTGACTGGGCGAGGCATCATTGGGTTATTCCTGCGGCGTATTCTTGCAGCAAGGGACTCGTCATGGACTTTTGTATGCGTACCCCGGAAGAAGACATTCGCAAGTTCATAACTAAATGGGATTTACACCCCGAAAACGACTCCTGCGAATACTTCACGCAGGAGCAGCAAATGCAGATAGATTTAGACAATCCACTTTGCCTTGACTTTATTCCTCGTTTGGAATTGAACGGGAAAACAATGCTGACCTCCCACGGCTGTTCCGTGGTCTTTAATCCATGTTTGCCAGACGGGGTGATCAATGAAGCGGAAGCAAAGTGGGCATTGGAACACTATGATTTGGATACATCCTATGGATGGATGATTTTTCGGGCAGCTTTTCCGTGGACAAGCAAACGCCGTCCTGAAATAAAAGCCCTCTCCCTTACAATGGAGCAGCAGTCGTGTCGTGTCCCGGGACCACATTTCAAGGCACACGCTCCCGGTGATTCGTTTTCTTTCCTCCATCCGGTCAGTGGAAAAAAATACACATTGACTGTACAGGAATTAGAGCAGCAGACAATTTCCGAAAAGCGTTACGGTTCTGACCGCTGGTTTTATCCTACGCATTTTACTGCTATGAGCTATACACTTTCTCCTGAACCTGACAGCGATGTTACGATCTGTGATTGCGCTGAGGGGGACAAGCCTTTGGAAATTGCGCCATGCTCTGACCGCTATGCACCAGAGGCACGAAACGATATTGCTTGTATCGGCATTATCGGCGGAGCGGACGGTCCAATCGCAATCGTGTGTGGAGACAGCTCAAAAGAAAAACTTCATGCAGTTTGTTCCTCTCTACACTTTGAGCCGGTGGAGGGTGATATTGAATGGCGTATCGTATTCAACATTAAAAGCTCCAATGAAATGTCATTAGGGCTGATCTAAGAAGAAAGCGGAGGCAAAGAAGGTGAAACAACACACTTACATCGCAATCGACCTGAAATCCTTCTACGCCTCCGTGGAGTGCCGGGAGCGCGGCTTAGATCCTCTGGACACAAACCTTGTTGTTGCGGATGAAAGCCGTACCGATAAGACCATCTGCCTTGCCGTCACGCCCTCCCTCAAGAGCTACGGTATCTCCGGACGCGGGCGGCTATTTGAAGTCAAACAGCGCGTGAAGGAAGCGAATGCCGGACGGCAGCACGACGCGCCGGGACACAGATTGGACGGCACATCACACTTCTACTCTGAGCTGCAAGCAAACCCGTATCTGGCGATTGACTTCATCATCGCGCCGCCTCGGATGGCGTACTACATGGAGTATAGCACCCGCATCTATCAGGTTTATCTCAAATATATTGCCCCGGAGGACATCGTGGTCTACTCCATCGACGAGGTGTTCATGGACGTGACGGACTACCTGAATACCTACAAGCTCTCGGCACATGATCTCGCCATGAAGATTATCCTCGACGTGCTTGAGACAACCGGCATCACGGCAACCGCTGGGATCGGGACGAACCTCTTTCTCTGCAAAGTGGCAATGGACATTGTAGCGAAGCACATCCCAGCCGACAAGAACGGCGTCCGAATAGCCGAACTGGATGAAATGAAGTTCCGGCGTGAGCTTTGGGCGCACCAGCCTCTCACGGATTTCTGGCGCGTGGGTCGAGGTATTGCGAAGAAACTTGAGCAGAATGGGATGTTCACAATGGGCGATGTTGCCCTTTGCTCGGAGCGGAATGAGGACTTGCTTTATAAGCTGTTCGGCAAGAACGCGGAATTGCTCATCGACCATGCGTGGGGCTGGGAGCCTACGACCATTGAGGCAATCAAGGCATACCGTCCCAGCTCCAACAGCATCAGCTCCGGTCAGGTATTGCACTGTCCCTACGAGCCGCAGAAGGCGAAGCTGGTTGTCCGGGAAATGACGGACTTGCTTGTGCTGGACTTGGTGGACAAGGGACTTGTCACCGACCAGATGGTTCTCACCGTCGGCTATGACATTGAGAACCTTACCGATCCGGCACGACGGGCAAAGTATCACGGTGCAGTGGAGAAAGACCCCTACGGGCGGGAGATTCCCAAACAGGCGCACGGCTCTATCAACCTCGACGGTCACACATCATCTACCCGCAAAATAATGTGCGCTGTGTCAGAACTCTTCGACCGGATCGTGGACAAGAATCTGCTTGTCCGCCGTATGTATGTTGTAGCAAATCATGTCCTGCCGGAAGCGGACGCGCCGAAGAAAAATGACGGTGCTGTCCAGCTCGATCTCTTTACCGACTATGCCGCCGAAGAGAAAAAACAGAAAGCTGAGAATGCCGCCTTGGAGCGTGAGCGGAAAATACAAGCCGCCACGCTTGCAATCAAAAAGAAGTATGGAAAGAACGCCATCCTCAAGGCAATGAATCTTGAAGAAGGTGCAACCGCGAAAGACCGCAATGCGCAGATTGGAGGGCATAAGGCGTGAACAGAAAATACAACGAGATCATGGGGCTTCCTCACCACGTCTCCAAAACGCGATCACAAATGCCGATGTCAGATCGTGCAGCGCAGTTTGCGCCCTTTGCCGCCCTCACCGGCTATGATTCTGCAATCAAGGAAACCGGACGTCTGACCGACGAAAGGATTGAGCTTGATGAGGGAGCCTTGACCGCTTTGAACATGAGGTATCAGCTTCTCATGGATGCCCTTGATGAAGAGCCGGAGGTTGAAATAACCTACTTCAAACCTGATGAGCGCAAAGCTGGCGGTGAGTATGTAACTGCAACCGGCGCAGTCATAAAGGTTGATGACTTTGAGCGCCTGATTACCATGCAGGACGGCACGAAGATTCCGATGGATGACATCCTAAGCATTGACGGAGAGCTGTTCTTGTCCTTAGAATAATGTCGCTTGCCATGCGACCAAATGAAGTGAATACCGAAGTACAATATGACTGTAAGGTGAGACACCAAGCAGTCATATTTTTATATACGGAGGTACAAAACATGAGAAAGAACTTGACGGAGATCGTATTCATCCTTGATCGCAGCGGCTCTATGAGCGGACTGGAAACAGACACCATCGGAGGATTCAACTCCATGATTGAAAAGCAGAAAAAAGAGAATGGCGAGGCATTGATCTCTACCGTTCTCTTTGACAACGTGAGCGAGGTTATCCATGACCGTGTGCCGGTTCAGAAGGTGGAGCCGATGACCGACAGGGACTATTCCGTTCGCGGCTGCACCGCGCTTCTGGATGCTATCGGCGGAGCGATTCATCACATTGGGAATGTCCATAAGTACGCAAGAAAAGAGGATGTCCCTGAACACACACTGTTCGTCATCACAACGGATGGCATGGAGAATGCAAGCCGCCGTTATGACAGCGAGAAGGTCAAGAAAATGATTGAGCGTCAGAAGGAAAAGTATGGCTGGGAGTTTTTGTTCCTCGGTGCAAACATCGACGCGGTTGAGACGGCAAGGCATTTCGGAATTGGTGCAGACCGAGCGGTCAACTACCACTCTGACCATGAGGGAACGCAGCTCAACTATGAAGTTCTGAGCGAAGCGGTTTCTGCTGTCCGATGCAGCGTACCACTGGGTACGAATTGGAAAAAGCGTATTGATGAGGACTTCAATTCCAGAAAGGACGGGAGAAAGCAATGAGAACGATCACCGTAAAAGGGACAGGAAATGTCTCCGCAAGACCGGATTACATCATCCTCTCCTTGAACATTGAAACCTTATCTAAAACCTATGACCGTGCAATGTCGGAAGCTGCCGAGAGAATCGAAAGACTGCAAGGTGCCGCAGTCTGCGTTGGGTATCGCAAAGAAGACTTGAAAACCACGAGCTTTGATGTCCAGACAAGATACGAGAACGTCAAGGATCGGCAAGGAAATTACAAGCGAGAGTTTGTCGGATATGCTTGCAGCTATCGCTTGAAACTTGCATTTGACTTTGACAGCAAACAGCTTGCAAAGGTCATTTCTGCGATTGCGGATTGCGGTGCAAAGCCGGAACTCAGTATTGCATTCACTGTAAGAAACCCATCAGCGGTCAGCGAAAAGCTGCTGATCAGCGCGACGGAGAATGCCAGAGCGAAGGCGGAGATTCTTTGCAAAGCATCAGGCAGTACGCTTGGGCAGCTACTCAATATCGACTACAACTGGGGCGAACTCAATGTGTATTCCAGAACAAGCTATGAGGTCGAAGACTGCATTCAGCCTCTTATGGCGATGAGTAAATGCTCTGCGCCAGAGATCGAGCCGGACGATATTGACGTGTCGGACACCGTGGCTTTCACATGGGAAATCCAATGATTTTTTGACTTTTTTGAAATCCGGTACTCAACAAACGCTCTTATTGTGTCCGTTGTAAAGTGAAGGGACATTTCACGGAGGAATCTTCGGGGAATACGATTTTGGGAGATTAGCAAGCAAATCCGGTGAGTACCCACCGGAGAAAAATCAGTTAAGGAGACCCTGCCCTTAACATCGAATTTTTGCTTGTTGGGATAGTCCCAAACCCTTCTAATCTTTACGACGGAGGGCGCAGCATGGTACGAAGAACACGAGACATTCAGAAGAAGATTTGGCTGACACCACAGGAAGAACGGACGATTGCAAAGAAGATGGAGATGATCGGCACGGAGAACTTCGGTGCGTATGCGAGGAAGATGCTGATCGACGGCTACATCATCGTTGTGGACTACACGGAGCAGAAAAAGCTCGCCGCCGAAATCAACAAGATCGGCGTGAACATCAATACCGTCTGCCGCAGGATCAACTCGACGGGACGATTCTATCAGGACGATATTGACGAGCTGAAAGAAAAGATGGACGCGGTATGGCAGTTACTAAAATCAAAGCAATCCGAGGAACTTTGAGCAAGGCAATCACGTACATTCTGAATCCCGAAAAGACCGACGAGAAGCTGCTGGTCTCGTCCTACGGCTGTGCCAGCGAGACCGCAGCGCGGGAATTTGAATGGACGCGGAAAATAGCCGAGCAAAAAGGGATGAACCCGGTCAGGATCATAGCCCGTCATGTGATCCAGTCCTTTGAAATCGGAGAGGTCACACCGGAGCTTGCCCACGAGATTGGCAAGCAGTTTGCAGATGAAATTCTCGGAGGAAAATATGAGTATGTGCTGACCACTCACATTGACAAAGACCATGTTCATAACCATCTGATTTTCAATGCGGTTGACTTTGTGAACTACCACGCATACAAGAGCTACAAGCGGATTTACTATGATATGCGTGAGGTCAGCGACCGGCTCTGTAAGGAAAACGGTCTCTCTGTTATCCCGCCCTCTCAGAACAAAGGCATGGGCTACAAGGAGTACACCGAAGCCAAGCGCGGCACGAGCTGGAAGCAAAAGCTCAAGCAGACCATTGACCGACTCGTCATCACAGCGAAGGATTACGATGATTTTCTGCGGCTCATGCAGGAAGCTGGTTATGAAATCAAGACCGGCAAATATATCTCCTTTCGCGCTGAAGGTCAGGAACGGTTTACCCGGTCTAAAACCATCGGAGAGAACTACACTGAGGAACGCATCAAGGAACGAATTGCCGGACGGACGCCCCGAAGAAGCCAGAGACAGACCGTGCCGAAGGGCATCTCTCTCATCGGAGATATTCAGGAGCGGATCAGACTTATCGACAGCAAGGGCTATGAGCATAAAGCAAAGCTCACGATCCTCAAGGAAGCGGCGCGGACGCTCAACTATCTCACGGAAAACAACTTGCTCCAATACGCTGATCTTGAGAAGAAGGTCGAGGACGTTCACGGCTCTTATGACCGTACCGGCAAGGAGCTGAAAGGCGTTGAAGCGCGACTGCGGGAAGTCCAACCGCTTATCAAAAATATCTCCAACTACCAGCGGCTCAAGCCTGTATATGATGCCTTCCAGAAGGCAAAAGACAAGCCGAGCTTCAAAGCAAAGCACGAAGCAGAGCTTGTGATTTTCGAGGCGGCACGGAGTACGCTGCTTGCCATGCAGGGCGATGAAAAATTGCCGAGCTTGAAGACACTGCAAGCGGAACAGCAGCGACTTCTTGACGAGCAGCAGCGACTCTATGATGAACGTGCGAAGCTCAAAAAAGAAGTAAAGCAAATAGAGACGATCAAGTCTAATATTGATACGTTTCTCTCTCCTTCTGCTGACCATGACCGTGATTATCTGCGCAGCACACAGCGCGAATAGTCCTTTCAAAAGCAGGGCATCTCCTGATGACCGGAGATGCCCTGCATCCTTGAGAGAAGGTTCGAGAAGTTGAAACTTTTTCTTTAATTTCTGCATCAACGGATTGCTTTTGAGAATGAAATCCAGTATAATATTATAAGCGATGTTGAATGCAAGCAAGCGAAAGGATGGTTGCCGTGCGCATAAGCTATAAGAAACTATGGATGCTTCTTCTGGAACGCGACATAAAGAGGGCTTCTCTACGACATGAGGTAGGGCTGTCTGCCGGAACATGGACAAAACTGAATAAGGGGGAAGAAGTGTCCCTCTCTATTTTGCTGCGCATTTGTGATTACTTGAACTGTGACATCGGAGATATATGTGAGGCTGTGCGAACGGACAAGAACTGAGTCCGGTTTTTCGTACAGCTCTTTTTGTAGAATAGTAAGTGTGAAACTATAACTTTGGAGGTTGCTGAAATGGCTGAGAATAACACAAGCAATATCGGCTTTGAAAAACAAATCTGGGACGCGGCTTGCGTCCTGCGCGGAAACATCGACGCATCCGAATACAAGTCCGTTGTTCTCGGATTGATTTTCCTGAAATACATTTCTGATCGCTTCGAGGCAAAGTACAAGGAACTGGTTGAAGAAGGCGATGGATTTGAAGAGGATCAGGACGAATACACTGCCGAAAACATATTCTTTGTCCCTGAGAATGCACGATGGAGTGCGATTGCTGCTGCCGCTCACACGCCGGAAATTGGCTCGGTGATTGATGATGCAATGCGCAGTATTGAGAAAGAAAACAAGCGCCTCAAAGATATTCTTCCTAAGAACTTCGCCCGTCCGGAGCTGGACAAGCGGCGTCTTGGTGAAGTGGTCGATCTCTTCACTAACATTCAGATGATCGAGCATGGAAACAGCAAGGACATTCTCGGTCGCACATACGAATATTGCCTCTCAAAGTTTGCCGAACAGGAAGGCAAACTTGCTGGTGAGTTTTATACTCCCTCTTGTGTTGTGCGTACCCTTGTTGAGGTGTTGCAGCCGTTTAATGGACGTGTTTATGACCCGTGCTGCGGCTCTGGCGGTATGTTCGTTCAGTCTGCAAAGTTTATCGAAAACCACGGCGGCAACATCAACAAGATTTCCGTCTTCGGTCAGGACTCCAACCCGACCACATGGAAGATGGCGCAGATGAATCTTGCCATTCGCGGCATTGAAGCTGACCTCGGCAAGTTTAATGCGGACACATTCTTTAACGATTGTCACCCGCAGCTCAAGGCAGACTTCATTATGGCGAATCCTCCCTTCAATCTCTCAGGCTGGGGTGCGGATAAACTCGTTGATGATGTCCGTTGGCAGTATGGTACGCCTCCTGCTGGAAATGCAAACTTCGCGTGGTTGCAGCACATGATCTGGCATCTCGCTCCGAATGGACGTATCGGTATGGTGCTTGCAAATGGTTCGCTTTCTTCGCAGTCCGGCGGTGAAGGCGAAATCCGCAAAAACATTATCAATGCTGACCTTGTGGACTGTATCGTCGCAATGCCGACGCAGCTTTTCTACACGACGCAGATTCCTGTATCGCTCTGGTTCCTTGCAAAGAACAAGAAGCAGAAAGGCAAGACACTATTTATCGACGCACGGAAACTCGGCACTATGGTTACGCGGAAGCTGCGCGAACTGACGGATGAAGACATCAAGAAAATTGCCGACACCTACAACGCATTCGTTGAAGGAACGCTTGAAGATGAAAAGGGCTTCTGTGCGGTTGTCACTACGCAGGACATTGCAAAGCAAGATTACATTCTCACTCCGGGACGCTATGTTGGAATTGAGGAACAAGAGGATGACGGTGAGCCGTTTGAAGAAAAAATGGGGCGTCTGACTTCTGAACTGTCGGAGCTTTTCGTTAAATCTCATGAGCTTGAAGCGCAGATAAAAGAAAGGTTAGGGGCGATTGGATATGAGATTTAATCTATGGGAAGATTGCAACAGGGTTCCTCTAACCGAGCTGCTGTCTTTTGTTGTAGACAATCGCGGCAAGACTGTTCCTACTGCGCCCAGCGGACACAAGCTGATAGCAACGAATTGCGTGACAAACAACGCCTTGTTTCCGGTGTATGAAAAAATTAGATATTTAAGCGAGGAAACTTATCAGACATGGTTTCGGGCACACCCGATTCCCGGTGATATCCTCTTCGTGAACAAGGGAACTCCGGGACGAGTCTGCCTTGTTCCTGATCCCGTTGATTTTTGTATCGCGCAAGATATGATTGCATTGCGCGCTGACGAATCGAAGATTTATCCCAAATATTTGTTTGCAGTGCTAAGAAGCAGAGAAATTCAACAACAGATATATAACACAAATGTGGGAGACGTTATTCCGCATTTCAAGAAGCAATTTTTGGATCAGTTGTTGATTCCCATACCTGAGCGGTCTATACAAGAGTCAATCGGAGACTTGTATTATGTGCTTAGCCTCAAGGCAGAACGTAACAAAAAGATAAACGATAATTTAGCGGCTTAAAGCTGGATGCCAGAGACATCGATCTCACCAGACATCAATTTGGGCAAAAGTGTATCACGGACAAGGGCAAGTTGTTCGCTTTCTAACCCATTGGCATAAACCTTTGAAAAAACCGACTGACAAAAGGTGTCGAATTTCTCTACCAGCTCCGCAGGGGCAATCAAGATCGGCTCTGTCTCTATGAAACCGCTAATATCGAGATTTTTAATACCGGTTGTTCCGTTCTCGTATGAGAAGAACACACCACGATCATAAAGGTACTGCCAATAATGATACACATACATACTGTACCCAGTTATCGGCTTTAGAGCCTTGCAGAAATTGGTGCAAACCATTCCCTTATCGTATCGCGCAAGAAGCGATGCTGATATGGCTGCGGCTCTTCCAGTAGATTGTGTCGGGCTACCGCCTGAGATTTCAACTACTATATCACCATTGACAAGCTGCTTAGAAGCAAAGTTTTTCGGGAGGATATAGCGTATTGGCATTTTGCCTTTATTACCAGCGCGTACTTCCGGGATGTCAGCACCACGAATGCAGTAAACCATTTCGGTATTATTGCCGGAAGGTCTATCTTTCCCCCAATCACCGCTGATTGTTTTTTCAATGAGATCAGAGAAAGTTCCTTCCTGCCATGATGCAGCATCAGGATTGTCAATAAACCACTTCTTGAACAGCGCTTGTGCTTGCCGTTGTAAATTATCGTTTACCGTCTTAATAACTCTCACCAGTGGCGAGAGTTTTACAAAAGGGACTGCCACTGAATGTCGTTCTCTTACCTCGAAAGGAGACACGACAATGACAGAACAACTTATCACGGAGATACAGCGAAAAATGCTGCCGTATCTCAACAACGAACAGCTCATGCACCTTCGGGATGCAATGGCTGAGACATTGGAAGGGGCAACAATAACCTATGATGGCAGCGCAATTCCAGCGGCAGAAGAGACGGATGCAGTCGAAGCATTTATCACGGCAAAGCGGATCGAAGGCTGTTCGGAGAAAACCCTGAGCTACTACCGGAAGACGATTGAGGCTCTGATTGCCGGAGTCGGAAAGGCTGTACAACAGATCACCACAGATGATTTGCGCCGCTATTTGACAAGCTATCAAATTCAGCGTAGGTCGAGCAAAGTGACCATAGACAACATCCGCCGGATCCTGTCCAGCTTCTTCTCATGGCTTGAAGATGAGGATTTCATTGTGAAAAGTCCGGTACGCCGGATTCATAAAGTCAAGACTGCAAAGGTGGTCAAGGACACCTACACCGATGAAGCATTAGAGCTGATGCGTGACAACTGCAAAACGGCACGAGACTTGGCGATGATTGATCTTCTGTCTTCCTCTGGAATGCGTGTTGGTGAGCTGGTCACGCTAAACCGCGAAGACATCAACTTCAACGAACGCGAATGCGTTGTTGTCGGCAAAGGCAATAAAGAACGACTGGTCTACTTCGATGCAAGGACGAAGATTCACCTTCAAAACTATCTTGAGGGCAGAACAGATGAAAATCCCGCATTGTTCGTTTCGCTAAAAGCCCCGTTTGACCGGCTGATGATCGGCGGTGTGGAGACACGTCTTCGGGAGCTGGGAAAGCGTCTGAATATCCCGAAGGTTCACCCTCACAAGTTCAGGCGGACACTGGCTACTACTGCCATAGACAAAGGAATGCCCATAGAGCAAGTCCAGCAGCTCTTAGGACATCAGAAAATCGACACCACCATGCACTATGCAATGGTGAAACAACAGAATGTGAAGCTGGCACATAGAAAATATATCGGTTAGGAGTGCAAATATGGAAACCAAAAAATACCGATTTGATGAAGTGACTATCAACTTTGACAAGAAACGAATACCTCTTTCCAGCGCACAACGCGAAAAAAGGCAAGGCACGTTTCGTTATTATGGTGCGCAAGGAGTGATCGACCATGTTGATGATTATATCTATGATGGTACATATCTACTAATTGCAGAGGATGGTGAGAATCTAAAATCAAAAAAGCAGAACATTGCGCAGGTTGTTGACGGACAATTTTGGGTCAACAACCATGCACATATTGTGCAAGGAAACGAACAGTGTGACACCCGATTCCTTTGCTATTTGATAAACAGCATGGACTTATCTGGATATGTCACCGGTTCAGCTCAGCCAAAATTATCTCAAGCGAACTTGAATGCCATAACACTCTCTCTACCTACTCTCGTTGAGCAAAAGAGGATTGTAGAATACCTATATATGCTTGATCAGAAGATAGATGTCAATCGACAGATAAACGATAATTTAGAGCAGCAAGCTCAATCCTTTTTTCAAGAATTATTCGTTGATAACGCTGATCCAGAATGGGCTACCGGAACAATTAGCGATCTTGGTACTGTTGTTGGAGGCAGTACACCTTCAAAAGCTAAACCTGAGTATTACACGGAGTCCGGTATAGCGTGGATAACCCCGAAAGATTTATCTATCAACAAGTCGAAGTTCATTTCTCATGGTGAGAATGACATAACTGAACTTGGTTTGAAGAACAGCAGCACGGCAATCATGCCAGAGGGAACAGTGTTGTTCTCATCTCGTGCGCCAATAGGTTATATTGCTATCGCCGCTGGTGAAGTAACAACAAATCAAGGCTTCAAATCAGTTGTGCCTAAGCCGGAAATTGGAACACCATTCGTTTACTTCTTTTTGAAAAACACTCTCCCAGTTATCGAAGGCATGGCATCCGGATCAACCTTCAAAGAAGTATCTGGTAGCACTATGAAAAATGTCCCCGCTGTTATTCCTGATGCTGAAACTCTTGCCAAATTTAGTAATTTTTGCGCTCCCATCTTTGCACAGCAACGCATTTTGGAAGAGCAGAATCAATCACTTGCGGCATTGCGAGATAATTTGCTGCCGAGGCTCATGTCCGGCGAGATCGATGTCTCTGCCGTCCAGCTCTAAGCCGCTAAATTATCGTTTACGCTAGGAGGGATAAGATGAAATACTGCTTTTACTACGATGAGTCTGAGCATAGCAGGGTCATCAATCTCTCAACCGTTACTGGTGAGACATATTATGATGGTTTTCTGGCAGCTATTATCGGGTGGCGCAGCGATCACGAAACAGCTTTTGAACAGCGTTATCATGCTTTTGAAGAAAAATACGCTGATAGGAAGAAAAAAGGAGAGCTGAAAAGCGGAACGATAAAGCCGAAGCAGTTAGTTCATGGATTTGCCTCTCTCAACGAAGCAAATGTAAAGCTGCTTGGAGATTTCTTCTCCATCTTTGATGAGAACAGCTATATCTATCTGTTCTGTGCAAGCAAAATCGAGTACGTTATCACCCAGATTTTCAAAGGCTATCGCAATAGCGTCTTCTTTGATATGGACGCTGCACGCTACTCGATAGTCAAAGCGATAGTTACATACCGACCCACAGAGGTAATTGAAAGTCTGTATAAAAGTCCAGCGGAGTTTGTAGCTGCGTTAATGACATTCTTGACGAACCGGATTAGGCGCAACAAAGAAAACCGCGAATTGAAGTCGCAGGAAAACACGGCATTTGAATCCGTCCTTTATGTCCTGAAAAAAGTGGATGTTCCGCAGTCCCTCACTTGGGACTACCATTCGCAGTTTGTCGGGTTTGGAAATTTCCTGAGCAGCAAGGGCATTCTTGATTATTCAGTCTTGCTTGACAAGGAAGGTGAAGCAGGAGCCGAAAGCAAAACTCTCATTGCCGCGAAAGAAGCCAGTTTGAAGAATTGCGAAGAGGCAGACTCGATAGACCACTTTGGAATTAGAATGGCTGATATGCTGGTAGGAATTATCGGCAAACTGATGAAATCACTATACCATTCTTTGACACCGACGCAGGACAGTCCCCGCATTGCGAAGACTCTTCTTAGCAAAGAATGGTTCAGACTAACCGATGGGCAGTTACAGCTATACAAGCAGCTTTATCATATCGTGTTCGAGATCAACAATGATTGGTATAAGGTCTATGCCGGTAATTATTCAGATGACCTTGTTAGCTTTTTGGGACTGCTGGATTTCATGAATCATTTCAATTCAGCTAAAGACATCGAACAAGACTTTGATATGCAACCGGAGTATTGTAATAGCTGCATCTGCCAAAGACTTGAAACCCATTTTGAGCAGATGAAAAACAAGCTGCCTGTTGAGCCGGTGAAAGATCAAGAAAAGGATTTTTTTAGGAATCGACGCGGCGCAAAAGTTTATCACGATGTAGACAGACAACCCATTCTGGAACTCACCAAAGGAAAAAACGCCTTTGTAGTTCTTTCTGTCGGTATTGCAAAGGGCAGCATCCCATTAGTCACTGTTGAGGCATCACCTGAAAATCTATGTTATAGGCTGCCTATACAGTTGAGCGAATGGGCAAAGACACTGGTTTCAATGGCAAATGCGGGAGACGATTTACTTCCTGCTGAGGTAGTCTTCACAAAAGCTGAAAACCGCATCTATGCGGATATTATATAGAGGGAGTTGAGTATAAATGTCGGGCTATTTTACCGAATCAAATTATGAGAATGCCGTCTTGCAGCTTCTCAATGAGGAGCTTGGATATAACTATGTCTATGGACCGGACGTAGAGCGCGATTATCACTCTCCGCTTTATGAGGATGTCCTGCTGCCCTCTTTGCAGCGGATCAATAAGAGTTTGCCTATGGACGCTCTCAGCGAAGCAGTCTACAAACTCAAAAACTTTGAAACCGGAACGCTCTTGCAGAAGAACATGGTCTTTATGGACTACCTCCAAAACGGAGTTCCGGTAAAATACTATGACAAGGGTGAAGAACGCTCTACCCTTGTCTACCTTGTAGACTTCAAAAATCCTGCCAGTAACGAGTTCACGGTTGTGAATCAGTGGACTTTCATTGAGAACTCCGAAAAGAGACCGGATGTGATTCTCTTTGTCAATGGTCTCCCGCTTGTCATTGTGGAATTGAAATCTCCGTCCCGTGAAGAAACTGACGCTTCCGCAGCATACCGCCAGCTCCGGAACTATATGTATGAGATCCCCTCTATGTTTATTTATAATGCGGTATGTGTCATGAGCGACTTGACCACTTCAAAGGCTGGCACAATCACTTCCGGCGAAGACCGCTTTATGGAGTGGAAAACAACAGACGGCAGCTACGAGAATACGCAACACGCGTCATTTGACACATTCTTTGTCGGACTGTTTGAGAAGACCCGCTTCCTTGACATTGTGAAGAACTTCATCTGCTTTAACGTGGACGGGCAGAATACATTTAAGATTCTCGCTGGGTATCATCAGTATTTCGCTGTCAAAAAGGCGATTGAGTCTACAAAACACGCAACCGTGACGGACGGCAAGGGCGGCGTCTTCTGGCATACACAGGGCAGCGGGAAATCGCTGTCTATGGTCTTCTATGCTCATTATCTGCAAGAAGCATTGGAAAGCCCTACTATCGTTGTCATCACTGACCGTAACGATCTGGATGACCAGCTTTACGGGCAGTTCGCTCGTTGCAAAGACTTTCTCCGGCAAACGCCACAACACGCAGAAAGCCGTAAGAATCTGAAAGAATTGCTTGCAAACAGACAAGCAAACGGCATAATCTTCACGACCATGCAGAAGTTTGAGGAAAGCAACGAAGCTCTTTCAGAACGCCGGAACATTATCGTGATGGCAGATGAAGCGCATCGCGGACAATATGGTCTCAATGAGAAGGTTGTAGTCAAACAGAAGGACAACGGCGAGGTTGAGGCGAAGACGGTCATAGGCACTGCCCGAATTATAAGAGATACGCTTCCTAACGCGACCTACATTGGTTTCACCGGAACACCGATCTCCACGAAAGACCGCAGTACACGAGAAGTCTTCGGTGATTACATCGACATCTATGATATGACACAGGCAGTTGAAGACGGAGCTACAAGACCCGTCTACTACGAGAGCCGTGTGATTCACCTGAAACTCGACGAGAACACTCTCCATCTGATCGATAATGAGTATGACATTATGGCTGACAACGCCGATCCGTATGTCATTGAAAAGAGTAAAAAGGAACTTGGTCAGATGGAAGCAATCCTCGGTGCCGACCAAACAATAGATTCCTTGGTCAATGATATTCTTGACCATTACGAGAACTACCGCGAGAATATTCTGACCGGCAAGGCAATGATCGTTGCTTATTCGCGTCCCATAGCGATGAAGATATATAAGCGCATTCTTGAGCTACGCCCAGCGTGGACGGAAAAGATTGCAGTGGTCATGACGCAAGGCAATAATGATCCCGAAGAATGGCGTGAGATTATCGGCAATAAAGCTCATAAGGACGATATGGCGCGGAAATTCAAAGACAATAACTCTCCGCTGAAAATTGCTATCGTCGTGGATATGTGGCTAACCGGCTTTGATGTTCCCTCCCTCGCTACGATGTATGTCTATAAGCCGATGGCTGGACACAACCTTATGCAAGCTATCGCCCGCGTCAATCGTGTTTTCAAAGATAAAGAAGGCGGCTTGGTTGTTGATTACGTCGGTATTGCGGCGGCACTGAAACAAGCAATGAACGACTATACTGCCAGAGACAAGAAGAACTATGGTGATACAGATGTAAGCAAGGCTGCATATCCGAAGTTCCTTGAAAAGCTCTCTATTTGCAGAGATTTGTTCCACGGATTCAGTTATGAGAAATTCATGACCGGAAGCGACCTTGACCGTGCAAAGCTCATCAGCGGCGGTGTGAACTTTATACTCGGCAAGAGTGTTGCAGAGTATGAGCTTCCCGACAATGAAAAGACACAGAATGTGTTTATCAAAGAAGCTCTGCTTCTCAAACAGGCACTTTCGCTATGCAGCAGCTTGGTAGACGAGCAAACCCGCATGGAAGCGGCTTTCTTCGAGTCTGTAAGAACAATGACCGTGCGCTTAGTTTCAGGCGGTACTGGAAAGAAGTTTACGCTTCCGGAAGTAAATGAACGCATTAACGAGCTTTTGAAGCACAGCATCAAGAGCGAAGGCGTTATCAACCTTTTCTCCGATGTCCAGACTGAGTTTTCATTGTTCGATCCAAAGTTCCTTGAAGAAGTTGCAAACATGAAGGAAAAGAACCTTGCAGTCGAACTCTTGAAAAAGCTGATTGCTGAACAAGTATCTGTTTATCGTCGTACAAACATTGTCAAATCCGAGAAGTTCTCCGAAATCATTCAGAGTGCGATGAATCGTTACCTGAATGGAATGCTGACCAATGAGGAAGTTATTCAAGAACTACTCAAGCTGGCGAAAGACATTGCCGCTGCTGCCGCCGAGGGCGAAAAACTCGGATTGACAGCGGACGAGCTTGCTTTCTATGACGCTCTCACGAAGCCGCAAGCAATCAAGGACTTTTACGAGCATGATGAGCTTATTGCTATCACGAAAGAGCTGACAGATTTGCTTCGCAAAAACCAGACAATAGACTGGCAGAAGAAAGAGAGCGCAAGAGCTGGAATGCGCCGCTTGGTCAAAAGGCTGCTGAAAAAACACAAATATCCGCCTGAGGGTATGGATGATGCAGTCCAGACTGTCATGAGCCAGTGTGAGATGTGGACGGACAATGTAATGACCGCTTAACTCCCCTACGAGAAAGGAGTAGATCATGGGCAATTCAATCATGTTGAATGGCATCGAATATGCCGGAGAACAGATTGCCTACAAAGACAGCACCTACGAGCTTGTATCGAAGGTTGCCTACCTGATCGGCGTCCCGCTCCGTATTTTTCAAAATGAACACGAGCCGCCGAAGATAGAGATATACAACCGGCTTGAGCAGGATAAAAATGCCCGCATTATCCGAAATCTATGTATCATCCGCACCGCCATTGAGCGCAACTACCGGAAAATAAATGACATCATGCGGATGGAATACCGTGGGCTGCTTTCAATGCCGGAGATCATTCCGGCTTCCAGTATGCAGCAGCTCTCAAACGACGGAATCAGCTTTATCAAAAAGTCGAGTACAAAGCTCTGCCACCACATTATCGAGATCAACCGGCTGATTTCAGACCGCATTAACAACTGCAAAAGCCTCTTTCCAATCTGGATTAACTGGGCGTACATAAAAGAGCTGTTCATCATGCCAAACGGCTTGACAGAGGACGGAACGAAAGATGCTGCGGACATCTATTACGCAAGTCTCTCCCACTACCCCTATCAAATGTATATCAACTGGGTACCGATGGACGAGGGTAATGTCCTCTATAATGATAAGAAGTTTGCTACCCTGCTTTATCAATGGCATTGCGACGCCTTCACAGAATACAGCAAAGTCTCCGATGCAGGGGCTTTTGTAAAAAACAATATCTACGACTTCATAGATGACAGTGAGAAAACCGTATTGGTAGTGGACTGCGAAAACTCCGACCCGTACAAGCTGTGCGCCACGCTCAAAAATCTTGATTATGAGGTCATGCAGAAAATTACGGCGATCATTCTCTTTGATGACGTACATACCGCTACGGCATGGCGGATTCTTGAAAACTACACCCGCATCCCCGTTGAGCATATCATGATTGAGCGGATCAAGCAGAACAAATCACTGGTAGACATCAAGCTCACCGCAAGAGCCTGTCAGGAACACTACCAGAAGCAAGTGGATTCCTTCGTCATCGTCTCAAGCGATTCCGACTACTGGGGGCTTATCTCTTCCTTGCCGGACGCCAGATTCCTTGTCATGATTGAGCGGGAAAAATGCGGACCGGATATGAAGTCGGCACTCGCAGAATCCGGGATATTCTACTGCTATCTGGATGACTTCTACTCCGGCAACAGCGAGGACATCAAGAAAAACGCACTATTCAAGGAGATGTACCGCTGGATTGACAACTCCGTTCACCTGAACGTCAACGATATGTTTGACGCTGCTCTGCGAAACACGAGGATCGAAATGTCTCCCGCAGAGCGGCGGCAGTTCTATGAGAAGCACATCAGGCACATGACGCTGACCATCGACGAGAACGGAAACGTCAGCATTGAACTGAAACGCGGATAGCCTTGGTTTCTATTCCGGGAGGAATGTGGATGGACAACAGATTCTATTTTGGATTCAATACATCGGAGAAACGGAAAAAGCGCAGAAAAGCAGAGCTATACTCTATGAGTGAGCAAGTCAGCACTTTCTTTTGGGATGAAGCCCCGCAGCATGGATTGGAAATGCGTGAGGGGCAGCAGGATATGTCCTTTGAGATTGTGGACGCCCTCATAAATGATCAGCATTTTGCGATTGAAGCTGGCGTGGGCATTGGCAAGTCCTTTGGCTATCTTGTGCCGGTGCTGCTGTACAGCAAACGCATGAACAAGCCGGTCATCATCGCAACCTCGACCATTGCGCTTCAAGAACAGCTCTGGCGCGATGTCCACGCGGTAATGCCCCTTCTTGGGCTGAACAGAGATGTTATCCTCGCAAAAGGACAGACCCATTATCTCTGCAACAAACGCGCAGATGAGTATATGTGTGACCCAAAAGCAGACCCACCGGACGCGCTCAAAGAAGGAATCAAGCAAGGGTATGAGGAACGCAAGGATTTCCCGGAGGTTTTGCCGCAAGGAGTCTGGGACAAGGTAAACGTGCAGCGGTTCAGCATGAAGAATTGTGGCTCCTGTGAAAAGAAGTGCAAGTATTACAAAGTCCGCGCAGCATTAAAGTTTACGGATGGAGTGGTACTGTGCAATCAGGATTTTCTAACCCAGCATCTGATGAAACTCCGGCGCGGTCAGGAAGGGCTGATTAACGCCGCCGCTGATCTGCTTGTCGTGGATGAAGCACACAACTTGGATGATAAGGTGCGGAGTGCCACAACGGAGCGTTTCGGGCAAGGTATGCTCTTTGGAATGATTAAGAGCGCATTCTATGAGCTGCGATCCTTTGACCAGAGCAGTGTGTCAGGTGAAAAGCGAGAGGCAGAGAGCGCAATCATCGCCTTCTATAACTGCCTGAAAGCACAAGTCCAAAAGCAGATCAACGAGGCAGAGCAGGATATGCGCTACGCTGACCGCTTTTTCTTCGACAACAATGGCAGTGCGATTGAACTGCTTACCGAGATGAACGCCACCATACACAACCTTTCGTCCAGCATTCAGATTTATTCCAGCATGGATTTCAGAAACAACCGTTCCTTTGCTGCCTCTGATGATCTGGATGCCGTCAGCGAGTCCCTTTCAGAGCTTCTTGACCGGATAGATGATATGCTGATCTGGATTGAGCAGCACGGCAGCAACACGGAACTCGTCTATTGCCCTAAAAACACAAAAGAAATTGTGAGCCGCCTATACTTCAATGGTGATGAAAGAACCATCTTGACCTCTGCCACGCTGACGAACGCCACGAACGGGTCTCTGGAAGAACAGTATTCTTACTTTATCAGCAATACCGGCTTTCCCGCTGGTGATCGCGGCTGCTTATCCGAGCCAAAGCCTTCCCCATATCCATACGATGAACACGCCATGATCTACTATTGCGACGATCTCCCGCACCCGACCAGAGAACATGAAGCCTTCATTGAAAAGGGTGTGGAGCGACTGCTTGAGATCCTGAGCATTTCCAACGGAAAGGCACTCGTGCTGTTTACGGCAAAGACCGACATGGAAGAGGTCTACTCCATTCTCAGTGAGAAAAATCTTCCGTACAAAATCTTGATGCAGCAGCCGGGATCGTCGCAGGACAAGGTGCTGAATGAGTTTAAGGAAGATACGAACTCCGTGCTTCTGGGGACGGGTGCATATTGGGAAGGTATCAGCATTGAAGGAAAAAGCCTTTCCAATGTCATCATTTTCCGGCTTCCGTTCCCTGTCCCCGATCCGATTATCGAGTATAAGTGTTCCGTTGCTAAGGATGCTCTGATGGATGTTCGCGTTCCCGAAATGATTATCAAGCTCAAGCAAGGCATCGGGCGATTGATCCGCAATTTCACAGACACCGGCATTGTCTGCATCATCGACCGAAGACTGCGGGACGAGCCGCCGGAACGCTATCATGACATCACATGGGACTCCCTGCCCATCAAAAATCGTACAAGCAGTTTGGACGAACTGAGGAAGTTTTACGAAGGTCTGCCCTCAGCCAAGGAATGATGATACAAACGGCAGTCTCTTCGGAAACATAAAGCAGCCCCCAAAAAACGAGAATCAGAAAATGGAGGTGTATCATGTTGTACAATGAAAATCTGCACGAAGAAGAACAACATCTAATCCAGCAGATTGCCGAGCAAACAGAGAGAGGAAAAATCGACTGGGAACTAACAGAGTACAATCCGCTGTCCTTTCTGAATGAGGACAAGATAGACAAGAACCCAGCAGTAATCTGTCAGTCCTTCTCCTTTGAAGCGATCATCGGCGGCTCCCGTTACGAGCTTGATGTCATGGAGAATATTGATGTGCCGTCCGGTATGGGAGACTACACCATAACCTTGACGCGGGATGAAACCGAAAATTATCTTAAAATTGAGGATGCGCTTTCCTTTGACTGTGACCGCTATGAATGCACACCGGAGGAAGTGGCAGAGCGATTTGCGGACAGCCCCATTGTCCGCCTCAGCAACGCCATTATTCCCGCCACGCTTGAGCAGGAGGATTTAGAAGAGGTCTTCACATGGGCAAGGTTTTTCAACGAGACTGGCATTTCTGCAAAGCTGATGAATCATCCGCTGACCAAGCTCTGTGAAAAGCTGTTCGACGAACACCGTCTGATGGACTTCCATCGCTGCGTCTTGGATGTGGACTATCGAAAGCAGCTCCTAAATGAACTGGCTCTTAACTAAGACATGGAAAAACGCCCCCGACACTGTGCCAGACGCACAGTGCCGGGGGCATTCCCGTTTCCAGCGATTTATTTTTCTCTCGGCAAGGGACTGTTCATAAGGTGACACTTTCCGTTTTGCGAAGCCGTGAAAATTCGATGTGTTCCGTGGAGATGTTCACTGGGCAGCATACGTCGTACACGTTTCCAATAATCACTGAGTAATGCAATGTGTATTCGCTATCGGGAAATACTTCACGGTTTTCACAACGCTTGATTCAGAAGGGATTTTTTTGACTTATTCCCGCGTGACATCAAGGGAAACCGGATTGATGACGATGATGGTCTTGCCCTTTTTGTGGGCATATCTCACGGTGTTCCCGGTACCGCTGGGGCATCCATTCCATACTGCGAGAATATTATCGGCGTGATCTACCATGTACCGATTTCTCTTGTCCATGCAGTCCGGCGTGTACTCCCGTTGCAGCATGGTCTCCTTGTCACACTTTGCAGCGATATTATAATACCGTTCCCGTGAAGCCACAGACCATTTGATCGCTTGTGTCTCACAAGGGATTGCGCTTTCCAGAGTAATGTGAGGGTATTTTGATTTCAAATCGAGTACAATTTCCGCAGCGTACATATCGACGCCAAGAGCCATGCCGGTAATAAAGTGCGTGACGCCCTCGTTCTCGATGAGTGCTACAATCTGATCCCGCATAACAGACTTCAAAGAAGTACAACGCTTATCGGATTCATCAAAGCCGAACGGAAGACTCTGCGGTCTATGACCGGTAAACGCACAAGTCTTGCCTTGAACGGATTGCTTTGCAGCTTTTTGAGCAGACTTTCTAAACTCAATAATGCGCGACATGACACCCCTTCTTTCACTCTTTTGGTAGGTAACTCCATTCTATCACCCTCATCACGGACAGTCAACGCATTGTCGTTAGTAAAATCAACGACGGCGTACCGTGGATAATGACACCGCCGTTAGGTACACTAAATGCAAAGGTGGTGAGGCTATGCGAGAGAAGAAGGACATCAATATTGAAATCGGCGGCAATATTCAAGTGGCAAGAGAACAGGCGGGCTATACGCAGGACACGCTCTCAGAAATGCTTGGCATGACGCCGAATCACCTGAGCGCTATTGAGCGTGGTGCTTCCGGTATCTCTCTTGAAGCCTTGCAGCGTCTTTGCCGTTTGCTCGGCGTCAGTGCAGACCGAATTATTTTTGGGACTGATGATCCAGAAGCGGAAGCCCTTGCGCTTGCCAGACGCATTTCGGATATAAAGCCGGAATACCGGCAACAGGTTCAAGAGCTGCTGTCCGCTATTTTGAATATGTCATAAAAAAGAGCCTCTGCCGATACCCAAAACGGGCATCGACAGAGGCTCTTCGTTCGTTTTACGGGCATTAGAATAAGTGCCGAAATCGACACTTATTTCCGCGCTAAAGAAGAAACTGCACAGGGAATACAATCACTTAGGTTGGTCAATTTGCGCCGCTCTGAGGCTTGCAATCACAAGCTTTTTCGACCCCTAACTGTCTACACTGCGATGCCTTGCGGGAGAAGTGCGGACAGGCGATGAGATCCGCACGGAAGCTCTGCTTGCAGCTATGGACGCAGCGGACGCAGAAGCGGTTATACTTCCGGCGTCCGCTGTCCCCGATGAAGAACGACCACTCCTGCCTCCATTTCTGACTTCTGCTCACAACTCAATCTCTCCTTTGTGCTTTTTTGGAGGGCAGCATTCCTTCTGCTTTTCTGCCTTTGCAGACTTGAGCCTGTCCATGATGGAGGACTTCTCGCCCCTTTCGGAGGCTTTGACCTCTGCGGTCTTGTCATCCTTCGGACCGTTGTTGATGATTCCATCAATCATGCCGTAGTCATCCTCCATCGACATCTCCGCCGCCTTGAGGTAGTTTTCCTTCTCAAGAGCCGCCATCCAGCTTTCCTTGCTGATACCGAGCATTCCGCCCTTTGCCGCATGATCGGCAATTTCTTTGGCATCTACGCACAAGCCCTCGGTGTTATCGGAATAGAGACGGTAAACCTCGCAGCCCTTCTCCAAAGCCTTCTCAGCCGCCTCCTGACCGGCGGGAAGAACGCCAGCCCATGCGTAGCCGTAGTCCTTCATATTCTGAACGGAGAGCGCGGGATCGGGCATTTCCGGCACTTCCTTGACCTCAAGGTCGAGAAGGCGGAGCGTGTCATCGTCAAAGCCGTTGTAGACATCATCAAGGACGAGCTTGCCGCGCTCATCGACGATGATGCAAGCCGCTTCATCGCCGTAGGCGTCATGCTCCATCAGGTAAAAGCTGTGACCGCCGACTTCGTGCTGGTCAATGGTGTGCCAAGTCCCGATGTGACCGGCAACCGCCAGACCGGAGGTATCGGCATTCATCTCAAAGTCCTTCTGCTCGATGCTTTCCTGCTTCTGCTGTTCCTTCGAGATCATGGGGATCGCAACAATCTTATCGCCCAACTTAACAAACTGCTCCGGCACTTTGAAGTGGTCAGAGAACTTCTGCATCTGCTCTACGGTCAGAGAACCGAAGCTGTCATCCGTCAAGCCAACTACCATGAATGTTCCGGCAACAACGTCGTAGATGTCACCGTCCTCATCACGCAGAGCGCGGTTCAGAGGCAGACCTTCCAGCTTGCCTTCCTCGTTGCAGACTAAGGCAACAGGGTCTTCGTAGGGATAAATCGCCTCAATGTAGCTTCCGACCTCATGCTGCAAGGACTCCAGACCGGAGTCAATCTCCTTCACATAAGGCTCCTTTCCCGGCTCGACGATGAGAACGGCGATGGTGCTGTCACGCTCGGCGGCTTCCCCTGAGCCGGTGATCCTGTATTCATCGGGAATATCATCAAGCTCACCGCTAAACTGTCTGTCCCAGCGTTCGCTTGCAACGCGGACATAGCCTTCATCGGTGAAGCGTCCCTGCTCATCCATCGCAATGTCGCGCCCATAGCGTTCATAGTCGATGTAATTTGCCAGAGGACCAAGATCCTTTTCAGAGTAAATACCGGCTTCGTGGGCGTAATAGTAGCCGAGGTCGGATTCATCGTTGATACCGGACATGATGTCGTAGCAGTCCAGATTGAACGTCAGGTTGATGAGATCGTCAATGTCGCTGACCTCATCACAACCGGCTTCCATAATGGCAACGAGCTTTTCCTGATCGCTCAGGGAAAGCTCGTCAATCAAGGCGGCGAGATAGTTGAGCTTATCAAGGCTCTCGTACTCGCCAAGCATCTTCTGAACACCGTAGATCGGGCATTCGTAGTCAGTGATAAACCACTCTTCGTAGGGCTGACCGAACTCATCCTGCTTGCCGATCCCGATGCGCTCAAAGACCTTCTGCATCTCTTCCTCGGTGGTGGGCAGCTTTACCCACTCACCGACCAGCATACCCTCGTTGTACTTGCCAAGGTTTGTGACGAAGGCTTCAAAATCACCGTCTAATACGGGCATAGGCATCCTCCTTTCAATCATCCACCATGCCGTCCGGCATGATATACAGTTCCTCAAACTCCGCGTCGGTCATGGCTTCGAGCTTCCGGACGGTCTTATACATCAGCTCTGCGATCTCGCCGTCCATGTCGTTCAGGGTGACGCTCTTCATATCGTCAATCAGCCGCTTCCGGCTGGACATATTGAAGCAGCACATGAGGTTGAGTTCTTCTACGGTAAAGTTTTTCATATCAGAGTACCATATCCTTTCCTTTCGATTTCTGCGGTTTCGGCGTGTGGGTCGGCTGTGCCTTCTGTGCGGATTTCAGCTTGTCGCGGATGGATTCACGGGCAGCGGGCTTCTTCGGGATGGTGTCGTAGATGGCAGTCCCGGCGTCTTCCACATAGGATCGGACATACTGGATGCTTTCAGAAAAGCGAATGGGGCGGTTCTTGTCCTCGATATTCGTCAGCCGGACTTCATCGGCGGCAAAATCAACCGCGTCGATTCTGCACTTGATGCCATCAACATTCAGCGTCGCGCCGACAGGAATGTAATCTGCGGCTTTGAGTTCCTTGAAGGTCTCGCCGTCCTTGCTGAGAAAGACATCTGCGCCGGACTTCCAGAGCTTGTGAGAACCGGCTACCCACGCGGCTTCACGGAAGCCGGTCACCGGCATGGAGGGCTTGCCGCGTACCTTCTTCTCAAGGAGCTTTGTGCCGAGCAAGGGTGCGGCTTTTTCCGCGTCCTTGCCGTACAGCTCAAAATAGCCATTCTGGGCAAAGCAGACCAGCGCGTCCGGATGAGCCTTTTTGACTGCCTCATATTTGCGGAGTTCTGCGACGGGCAGAGGTGAAAGCGCCTCTGTCCTTTCTGCATCCGGCAGTCTGTCACGGCGGCTTTTCTGTTTGGACAGCACTTCCGTCAGAGCATCCGCGTCCTTCGGGAGCGTCTGGTGGGTTTTGACGCCGCCATGCTCACCGACCAGAGCCATTGCTGCATCGAAGCTGCTGCGGCAGGGCGCATCCAGCACAAAGCCATCTGCGAAGGTCAGCCGGTCATGATCCGGCGCAACCGAGTTCTGCGCCACATTTGCCGCCTGTTCCCGGTAGTTGATCTCAAAGACATCTCCGAAGACCTTGCCGTGCTTGAGGGTTTTCGGGATAATGACACGGGCAATGCACTCGTCGTAGGTCTGTTCCGCATAGAAACGGAAGGTGTTGTGATCTCGCGTTCCCTGAATAAAGACTTGATTTTCATTGAGGCAGTGCGTTCCATGCGGACGGCAGAACCACATCAGCGTTTTCTCTTCGGGATTCCGGCTTTCGGCAGCGCGGCGGATGATGCGCTTGTCGATGTCGAAGTCTTCCTTGTAGCTGTCTACATGACTGTCCACGAGCTTCTGCAGCTCCGCGATGATGTCAACGTCTGTGTATTTCTTCATGCGTCTCCTTTCTCACAACTCCATGTCGTGTGTTTTGGATTTGACCGGAGACTTCTTCTCCGGCTGCGTTTTCGCGGCAGTCCTGAGCTGATCGCGGATGGAGGGCTTTTCCTGCTTCTGCTCCTGCTTGACGTATTCCAGCGTCGGCATCAGCTCACGGTAACAGCCCTGTGTTTTCCGCGCCGCATGACGGCGATGGATTTTGAACAGCGGCTCACCGTTCTGCGTGACCGTGTTGCCCTCAATCCTGACGCCGTTCCGTGCCAGCAGATTGAAGGAGTGGTTAGAGGCGCGGTAGGAAGCCCGCATTCCGTCGTTGTTATAGGCGATCTGCCCCTTGAGCGTGTCCATGACGGCGGCTTTGATTTCCTTCTCTTCGGCGGTCAGACGGTGTGCCTTGGGTGCTTTCTCTGCTTCCTCCGGCAAGGGCGCAAAGGGAGACTTGACCTCCACGGTTTTTACCTCAATAGAGGTAATCTCATCATTCTCCCATGCAACGACCTCCGGGTCTCTTTCCTCTGTTTTCTCAGAAGTGACTTCCTTCTTAGGTTCAGTCTGCTGACGGAACGCATCGACGAAAAGAGCGGTCAGTCCGGGATTGGGTTTATCCACAAGGAAGCGAGAGGCATTCTCAGGGCAGACTTCAACGCTCTTTGCCCACTCCTTGAGAGACTGCGGAATGCGCCCGTCGAAGTCTTTCTGCTGAATGGTGTTTGCGAGGACGTACCGGACGCGCTCCGGAGAGAATTGCTCAAGGACGCTTTTCACGGCGGCATCCGCATCCAGCCGGTTATCACCATAGTTGGAGCTGATTGCCGCTTCAATCGCTCTGCGGCATTCCGCGTTTGCGGCGAGAGAAGCACGATATGACTCCAGTTCACCGGCTTCATAGGCGTAATTCGCCGTCTCGTGGTAAATGGGTGCTTCCGACATCGGCTCTGCGGGCATTTCGCTTTCCTTCTCTGCGGACTGTGCTTTCTCTGCCAGCAGCACCTTGAGCTTGGCGTCAATGCCCTCGATCATCTCAGCCGCCGTCTTGCGGATGGTGTCCAGAGAGCTTTTCAGTTCCTTGGTTTCCTTGCCGGATGACCAACCGGCGATGTAACCGAAGGAGTAGTCCGAGGTCTCAATGCCGTACCGTTGGCAGACGGTGTAGGCAACGCTCTCTGCCTCAACCTCCTTGGTATGACGATCCTTCTTATCTTCGGGGGCGGTTTTCTCGTCCGGCTTGACAGCGTGGAGCTTGGCATGAGCAATCTCGTGAATGGCGGTTTTGACCGTCTGGATTTCACTCATGCCCTCCTGAATGGCGATGCGGCTTTCAACCGGAGAGAAGAATCCCTTTGCGCCGCCCGGAATATCTTCAAAGGAAATGGGGACGGGAGACTCCTGCTTGAGCGCATCGAAGAACACCTCGTAGTTTTCAACCGTGCCTTTCAGCTCATCGACGATAATGTCCGGAAGCTCCTTGCCGTCCGTCTGAGAAACATCAAAGACACTTACCACCTTGAAGGCAGGACGAAGGACCTCAACCGTTTCCGTGACAGCCTTCCCATCTGCGCCGATCACCGGCTTCTGCGTCAAAGGATCAATCTTCTCACGCTCTTCCTGCGCCTTGTACGGCGCGGGTGCAAGAATCTTGATGCCCTTTTCGCCCTTCATGACCTGACGGTCAAAGTTGCGCTGCCACGAGGTATAACCGGCAACATAGGTTGCCTCCGGCTTCTGCATCGCAATGAGCAGCGTGTTGTTGAAGGAATAGTTGTAGAACTTGGACATCGTGCGGAGATATTCCTTGAACCGCTCGGATTCAAAAAGCTCCTTGATGCCCTGTTCCAGCTTGTCCGTGATTTCGCGGACTTGCTGTGCATTTTTGTTTTCAGCCATCTCAAACCTCCATTTCTTATTTGCTTTTGGGCGAAGAAAAACCCGTCTGGGATTTGCTCAATAAACGAGCCTTTACCTCAGACGGGGTTTCTCTGCGCGTCATCCGACGATGGAATATGTTGTCTTCCTTCTCCCATTCAATCAGCCGGTCAAACATATCCGGGTGCTTTGTGACCATGTGCAGCAGCTCCGAGTCACTGGCGTTGGGACAGAACCAGCAGCCGTTTCTTCGGCAGTGAGCGTAGATTGGGGAAAGCAGCCCGTTTTCCTGACAGAGCTTGTAGGCGTCCGCCTCGGTCATACCGTATTTGGCAAGCAGACTGACCTTCGCTATTCCATCCAGACGAGCAAGGCGTTTTGGCTCATCCTCCGCGATGCCGACATAGCTCACAGTGTCCGGCGAGAGTGCGGCATTGTACTTGCGGACTGGCGGGATTTTGCAGTCACGATTGACTGCACACATACCAGCCCATGCAAAGCCGCGAACCTCGCCCTTGTGCGGTCCGCGGGTGATGACATGATGGAACACCTCATCGTAGGTCTTGTCTGCATGGAGAATGGTGAACTTGACGCCCAGCTCTTTTTCACAGAAGGGCTTGAGCCGGTCATAGATGAAGTCCCGGTGTTCAGGGATTTCGCCGCTTGTGTCCTTATCAAACATGACCTCGCTGAAAACTGCCTCGTCCAGCGGCTCATTGTGCTGTGCAGCCAGCAGGAGCGTCGCTACGCTGTCTTTGCCTCCGCTGCAAGAGGCAACATACTTCGGGCGAGTCATCGGTCAAACTCCATCTTGAAGCTGACGTATTTGCCGCCGCTGTCATCCAGACGGATCACCGCATCATAGAGTTGAGGCTTCTTCGGCGTGTAAAGCCCGGTCACGCGGCACCAGCCCTTATCCAGCAGCTCCTTTGCGATCTTCTTGGTCAGCTTCTTTTTCTTGCTGGAAAAGAACTTGTTGTCTTCCCACAGGCAGAAGGAGCATTCCTTGTTCGAGCAGTAGAAGTTGCCCTTGCCGACGTAGACCGGAGAGCCGCAGCGGGGACATTTGCCGATTTCCTCCTTACCCGTGCCGAAACGCTGGGCTTCGGCATCGGAGAGAAACGGGTAGGCTTTCACGAGATCCCCGGTCATCCGGACAATGCCGCTGAGGAAGGCGTCTGCATCCGCATTGCCGCGCTCAATCTCCATGAGCGTGTTTTCCCATTCCGCAGTCATTGCGGGAGACGTGATCTGTTCCGGCAGAACGCAGACGAGGTTGCAGCCGTCCTTTGTGGGAATGAGGGATTTGCCCTTGCGTTCAGCAAAGCCGGACTTTACCAGCTTTTCAATGATACCGGCGCGGGTTGCGGGTGTTCCAAGGCCTTTCTTCTCAGTGTCATCGTCAAACTGATCGTTTCCGGCAGTCTCCATCGCAGACAGGAGCGTATCTTCCGTGTATTGCTTCGGGGGTGTCGTAAAGTGTTCGGTGACGCTGGCGGACACATTATCCAGAACATCGCCCTCGTGGACTTCGGGCAGGGACTTCATGGGATCATCCTTTTCCTTCGTCTTGAGGGAAGCCTTGAACAGCTCTTCAATGGCTTTCCAGCCGTTTTGAACAACGGTCTTGCCCTTGGTTTTGAACTCGTAGCCCTCGCAGGAGAGCGTGATCTGCATTTCCGCGTAGGTGTGCTTCTCGCCGGTCGCACACAGAAGGCGCATCCCGACAAGGTTGAGGATTTTCTGTTCCGACTGAGGAAGCGCGGAAACCTCCTGCTTTTCAAGCTGGACGGTCGGGAGAATGGCATGGTGATCCGTGACCTTACTGTTGTCGGTCACGCGGGCAATGTCCGGAGTGACCGAAACGCCGGAGAAGAGCGGAAGTTGGCGGCAGACGATAGAAATGACCTGACGGGCAGTGTCCTCCATATCGTCCGTGATGAACTGGCTGTCCGTGCGCGGATAGGTCAGGAGCTTCTTTTCGTAAAGCGTCTGGACGAGATCGAGTGTCTGCTGGGCAGTGAAGCCGTAGTAGCGGTTCGCCTCGCGCTGCAAGGTGGTCAGATCATAGAGCTTCGGAGGATTGACGGTTTTCGTCTCACGCTTGAGAGAAGAAACGACGGCTTGCTTTTTCTCGCAAGCCGCCGCAATCTTTTTTGCTTCCTCTTCGGTTTTGACCTTTTCCAGATCGGCGGTCAGATCGCCCTTGCCGACGTGGACGTTGAAATACTGCTCCTTCTGGAACGTGGAGATTTTCCCGTCGCGCTCCACCAGCATTGCAAGGGTCGGCGTCTGAACGCGCCCGACCACCAGCTTCTTGTGATAGAGCGTGGTGAAAAGGCGGGTGCCGTTGATACCGACAATCCAGTCTGCCTTCGAGCGGCTGAGTGCCGCTTCATAGAGGCGGTCATATTCCTTGCCGTCCCGGAGATGGTTGAAGCCTTCGCGGATGACGGAGTCCTCCAATGAGCTGATCCACAGACGCTTGAAGGGCTTGGTGCATCCGGCTTTGTCGTAGACCAGCCGGAAGATCAGCTCACCCTCGCGTCCTGCATCGGTTGCGCAGACCAGCTCGGTGACGCGCTTGTCCTTCATGAGAGAGGACAGCACCTTGAACTGCGGGGCTTTGTCCTTCGTGACCTCAAACATCCAGCTTTCCGGAACAATGGGCAGATCGTCATACCGCCACTTGGCATACCGCTCATCGTAGGAGCTGGCGTCTGCCAGCTCCACCAGATGACCGAAGCACCACGAAACGATGTAATTGCCGCCCTCCATGTAGCCGTCCTTGCGGGACGTTGCGCCCAGAACCTTTGCGATGGACTGGGCAACGCTGGGCTTTTCAGCAATGACTAAGATCAATCTTCATCACCATCCATTTCAGCATCCTCCGCAATCTGCGGCTCATCATCCTCGTTGATGTACGGCTCTTCCTCGTAGCCTTCATCATCAAAGAAGTCCATGTCCTCATCCTTGGGCTTTCTGCCCTTGACGAACTTGATGTAGTAATAAGCCGCACCCGCAGCACCGGCAAGGGCAAAGATGACGAGGATCATGCCGACGTTGGATTTCTTTTCGGGCTTGGGGGCGGGGACATCGGTTTCCGTATCCTTGTCCGGCTCAGGCGTAACGGGGGCTGTGCCGGTGCATTCGCTCATGTTGGTCTTGCAGACCGGGCAGTCGGTGTTGACCTGACCGGCAGCGCATTTCTCTTTGCAGTTACAGGTGGTCAGCGCAGCCGCAGTATCTTCATCCAGCAGTGCAAGCAGGTCGCTTTCATCGACCATGTTGAGGAAGTACGTCTGGTACTGTTCCTCATCCTCGTTGATGGGCGCATCGTAGTCAATGACAATGAAGAAGGTGTTGCCGTTTTTCGTCTGGACAGTGATGAACTGCTTGTTGGTTGCCTTGTCATAGAGCAAGTCACGGGTGTAGGCGTTGCCCTCATCGTCAATCGGCTCACCCTTCGGCTTTTCCGGCGCGGGAGTAGTCTCAGGCTGCTGTTCCGGCTGGGTTGCCTCCGTAACGGGAAGGTTCTGTTCGGTATCATCGGCGTAGGCAAACGCCGTCACCGAGAAGCAGGACAGAACCATGACGCAGACCGCAAGGACGGTCAGAAAACGAAACTTCTTACGCATTGTCGATTACCTCCGTATTTTCAGCGGGCTTGGTGCCGCCCTTCATGGAAGACAGGAACGCCATGATCTGATCCCTGTCCATCACCATAGAGCGCACGGTATTGATGATTTCAAGGTTTTCCAGCTCCGTCTTCTTGTCGTACAGCTCCTTGAGCTGACCTTCGATTTCGGACTTCTTCTTTTCAGCCTTCTCGATGTCGGAGAGGACTTTCTGATACTTGGGATTCATGCAAAACTCCTTTCTTTTAATAGGCGGGTCTTCCGAAGGCGTAGAAATGCTGCTGCCAGTAGGAAGAGTTGATGGATGTGTACTGAATGGGATCGCCGCAGTGGATCATGACCCCATCACCGACGTAAATGCCGACGTGAGACACACCGGGGGTGTCATACGTCCCGACGAAAAAGATGAGATCACCGGGCTGTGCATTCGCCTTTGAAACCGGCGTACAGACGTTGTAAAGCCCCTGTGCGCCCAACCGCCCGGTATTCACAAGTCCGCTGTTTGTGAGAACGTAGCTGACGAAGCCGGAGCAGTCGAAGGACGTGTCGGGATTGGAGCCGCCCCACACATACGGATAGCCGAGATACTTTTCCGCCTCGGTAATCAGCGCTGCAAACTTCTCATCGTTCAGGTATTCCGGGTTGACATCGTAATCAGCGGGAGGATTTGTGATGTACTTGTCCACATAGGGAGAGTCACCGAACAGATCCTCGCGGTTGCCCAGCACCGACATATATGTTGCGTACATGGAGAGCTGTTCCTGAGACATGATGTAGACAGGGACATGGGAGAGATTGAAGTTTTCGAGCTTCACGTTGCAGATGTAGTAGTCATACGGGACGCGGTAGGTTTCCGTGTGCGTGTTGCCGTCTGCGTCCGTCCATGTGTCGGTCTCCGTGCGGTATCTGGTTTCGACGATGACCTCTTCGGTGAGGATGTACTGCTTTTCAAACAGCATTTGGAGCGTACCCTGCACCTCATCCAGCGTGAACTCACCCTCATGGAGAGCCGAGAGAATGGAGATCAGCACATAGGGATCATGCTCAATATCGTCCAGATCGAAGTGATATTCGTCGTAGTCATGGGTGCTTTCGTAGGTGTCGAGATAGCTTTGCAGCTCTTGCTCCATCCGGCAATACTGCGCCTCCGCACCGAGCATCGCGTCATCCTCGCTGAGATAGGAGGAAGCGATAACCGACGAGCCGGTAGAGGTGAGCATCGAACACGAGCTGATTCCGGCACCGAGTAAAACGAGAAGGGCAATTCCGACGCCGATCCAGATGAAGACCTTCTTGTTCTTCTCAAAGAACTCCTTGATCTTGTCGGACGCCTTCTCACCGAGCTTCTTGCCGGTGCTCTTTGTTGCAGTCCCGGCAGTCTGAGACCCGGCATTTCGAGCGACGGCATACTCCTTCTTGATGTTCTGCTTCTGGTAGTGCTTGTTCATGTTCTGCTTCTTCATCTCAGGATGTTCCTGCTGATTTCGCTCATATTGGAGCTTCGCATCAGCGACATCCGCCTTATGTTCCAGCTTAGAAACCTTCTCATAAGGCTTGTTGACGCTGTTTTCCCGATGATGATTGAAATGCCGAGCGGCAGTCTCAGCGACGATCTCCGTTTTATGCGCCGCCTCAACCGCCGTGTTTTCCTGTTCGACCTCATGGATTTTGCCGTGAATGCCGGAGGCGAGAGTGTCACCGACCTTGCGGACGGTTTTGTCTGCCTCGAATTGCAGCTTGCCCTTGCCCTTCGGCTTTTCCAGCTCATCTTCAAAATGAAGGCGGGTTTTGCCCTTGCCGGTCTCTTCATCGAAGACACGCTCTTTCTTGAGAACCTTGTGCATGGGCAGCTTCTCGCGGGCAGCGTCCAGACGCTCATGTGCCTTCTCTGACTTCCTTTCGAGCTTCTGCATCCGCTTCGTGGGCGGGGCGGCATCGTCCGAGACCGGCTTTGCAGAGGCGGTTTCCGCCGCTTGAGTGAGAATAGCATCTGCATCCACTGCTTCAACCGCAGAGGTCTTGCGCAGCTTGTGCGTGACAACCGTTTCGGCAATCACCGTGCCGGTATGCGAAGAAACACCGTGCTGCTCTAAAGTTGGAGGCTTGAACGGCGTTTCTGACGAAGGCAGCGGTTCAGGTACATTCTGGGGTGGATTTTCTGCCCTTTTCTCTTCTGTGACGGACGTTTCTGATGGCGGCTGTGTGTCGTTATCCTCGGCGTGTTCCGCCTGAAACTGACGCTGCTGACGGCGCATCTGCACCTTTTTCTGTTCCTCCGCAGAAAGGGCTTCGGAAGGTGCGGCTGTCTCAACCGGCTTGACCAACTTTGCATCTTCCAGCCGTTTTGACACACGCCGTTCGGTGCCAGCCGTCAGGTTTTCCTCAACCGCGCCCTCCCGCGTCATCCGCACGACCACCTTGTCGCGGGCTTTGAGTTCCGGTTCCTTGGACATCAGATTTCACCTCCAATCCGCTTGTAGGCAAGCTCGGTGTACGCCGGATTTAGCTCGATGCCGATGAAATGACGCCCCATCTGTGAGGCAACCATGCCGGTTGTGCCGCTTCCCATGAATGGGTCAAGCACAATACCGCCTTCGGGACAACCGGCGAGAAGACAGGTCTCAACCAGCTTCGGAGGGTAGGCGGCATAGTGACCGCCCTTGAAGGGGACGGTGTTGATCTTCCAGACATCGCGCTTATTGCGGAGCGGATTGATGTCACTGTCCTTGATCTCACCATGCTCACGGGGGCGGTTGATGGACTGCGGCTGAGGCTGACCGGGAACGGGCTTTCCGTATTTGTTGCCGCCCTTCATGCCGCGCTTGAGGCGTTCTGCCGTTGCGGGAGCAATCGGCTCGGAGATTGCCTTATGGTCAAAGAAATACTTCTTGGACTTGGAGAACAGAAAAATATGCTCATAGCAACGCGATAGACGGTCTTTGACACTCTCCGGCATGGGGTTATCCTTCATCCAGATGATGTCGTTGCGCAGATACCAGCCGGTATCGCGGAGAGCAAAAGCCAGCATCCACGGAATGCCGATCATGTCCTTCGGCTTGCAGCCCTCAACCTTGTTGTTGAGAGCCACAGCCTGACCGTTTCTGCCGTTGGGGTTCTTCGGGTCAATGAAATCGCCCTGATTGCCTTTCCCAGCGTAGGTGTCCGAGATGTTCAGCCAGAGCGTACCATCCGGACGCAAAACACGCCTGACTTCGGTAAACACTTCCGTCAGACGCGAGATATATTCCTTCGGCGTTGTCTCTCTGCCGATCTGAGCATCCATGCCGTAATCGCGGAGTGCGTAATACGGAGGGGACGTCACACAGCAATGAACGCTGTCATTGGGCAGAGTTTTCAGGATTTCAAGGCAATCGCCGGTATGAATGATGTCAAGCTCTATAAAAACCAGCTCCTTTCTTCGGATTTGAGTGCATATCAGTCGGAGTAATACTCGTCCGGCTCGTAGTCCTCATCTTCCATGAAGTCCTCGGCGAGATCGTCAATCTCGTCCGCCCATCGGTCGAAGATTTCCTCGGCTTCCTTCGCCGCCTCACGATAGAGGCGCAGGCGGTTCTTCTCAAAGGCAGCGAAGGCGGGGACGAACTTGCCGAACTCGCGGATTGCCCTCATATCCTGCGTGCGCATATCTGCGACGCACTGGATGATTTCGGACATCGTGAGCAGATCGTCGATCATGGTCTCGTAGTCTTCCTTGGCGATGGTGACGGTATCGGCATCGTCCTCCGCCGCTTCCTGCTTGCGGACACGGAAGGTCTCGTGAACATCCTTCATCAGTCCGATCACGCAGTCGGTGGTCTCGTCGAAAATCTCCTGCATACGCGCTGCCATCTCGTCGGCGCAGTCCTCCAGTTCCTCATGAACGTGGAGGTAGGCGCGGTGATGCTTTTTCAGTTCGGTTTCCTCGCGGATGAGCGCGATGAGATCGGCGCTCATGTCGATGACCTCAAGCAGAAGGTCAATCGGCTTGGTGATGCTGCCGAACGTGGTATTCACGGGAACACCGCTGACTTCTGCGATGATGTTCTTGGCGTTCTCAAGGTTGAAGTTCTTATCCATATTCAAAATCCTCCTATCAGTTCTGTGTGGTTTCTTCTAAGCGGGTGGTCATGATGCGGTAGAGCTGAGTGTCCTTCGGGAAATCGTCCTTGAAGGGAACGATGGTCGAGCCGTAGAAGATCAGCCCCTCACCGGCATTGGAATTGGTAATGTAGTTCTGCTGGCTGGGCGAGATGTTCAGCGCCTTCGAGAGAATCTGCCGGTCTCCGGACGCCTGATTCAGAAGGTAGACGAAATCCGAGTTTTCAAAGATGTTCTCCACCTCACGGGACGCAAGAAGATCCTTGACGTTCTGAGTGATGCCGGTCGGAATGCCGCCCCATTTTCTGAAACGCTTCCAAATTTCCACGGAATACGCGGCGGTCTGTTCTTCCTTCAAGAGCAAGTGGAACTCGTCCATGTAATAGCGCGTTGCCTTGTGCTGGGCGCGGTTGATGGTAACTCTGTTCCACACCTGATCCTGCACGATCAGCATACCGAGCTTTTTAAGCTGCTTGCCGAGTTCGCGGATGTCATAGCAGACGAAGCGGTTGTTGACATCCACATTCGTTCTGTGATTGAAGACGTTCAGAGAGCCGTGAACATAGATTTCAAGGGCAGTTGCGATGCGCTGTGCCTCCGGCTCCTTCTGATTTCTCAGAATGTTGTAGAGGTCTTCGAGGATTGGCATTTTCTCCGGCTTGGGGTCTGCAAGAAACTCCTGATAGACCATGCGGACGCTGCGGTCAATGATGGTCTTTTCAACCGGCTGCAAGCCGTCCTTGCCGCCGACAATCAGCTCACACATGGAGAGGATGAAGTCGGATTTCAGCGTCAGCGGGTTTTCCTCTTCGGAGTAGTTCGTGTTGATGTCCAGCGGATTGATGTAATCCGTGCTGACCGGCGAAATGCGGATGACCTGACCACCGAGCTTCTGCACAAGGGGAAAATACTCGGCTTCGGGGTCGCAGACGATGATGTCATCCTCTGTGATAAGGAAGGCGTTCGTCATTTCACGCTTTGCGGAGAAGGACTTGCCGGAACCGGGCGTACCCAAGATCAGCCCGTTGGGGTTTTTAAGCCGCTTGCGGTCAACCATGATCATGTTGTTGGACAGTGCATTCAGACCGTAGTAGAGAGCTTCGCCGCCCTGAAAAAGCTCCTGCGTGGTGAACGGCACGAAAACCGCCGTGCTGGAAGTGGTCAGCCCGCGCTCGATCTCTACCTGATTGACGCCGATAGGCAGAGAGGACATCAGCCCTTCCTCCTGCTGGAAGTCAAGACGCTTGAGCGCACAGTTATACTTTTGGGCAATGGCGGCGGTCTGGAACACCGCGTTTTCGAGCTTCTGGCGGCTGGTTGCTGTGTTCATGATGAGGATGGTCACGAGGAACAGTCTCTCATTGCGGGTCTGGAGATCCTGCAACAGACGCTTCGCCTCGCCGCCGAAGGTAGCGAGATCGGACGGGATGATGTCCATATCGTAGCCGGAGCGGACTGCCTTTTTCTGCTCTTCAATCTTCATCTTGTCGAGGTCGGTGATCTTCATCTTGATGCTCTTGATTGCCTTCGCCTGGTCAATCGTCCGGATATGAAAATTGACCGTGATGTTGCTGTCCATCTCAAGGAAGTCGGCAAGCATACGGTCATTGAGTTCCGGCGCGAGGATTTGCAGGAAGCTCACCGCGCCGATGGTTCTGCCCATCTTGAAGCACTTGCCTTCACGGAAGTCAAAGGAAGTGGGCGCGATGAAGTCCTTCGTGCTGAGTCCCGTCCGGGCAACCATATCGAAGGAAAAGCGGAACGGCTCATTGGTGTCCATGTTAAACACATCATGAATCACTTTCAGCCGCTCATAGCCGGACAGCGGTTCCGTCCTCACACCGAGGGTTTTGAAGTTGTTGAGAATGTCAGTTTCAATGCGTTCGAGCTTCGGCTTTGCCGTGCGGAGGGAATCCGCTTCAATGCCGAAGGTGATGTACTTCTTCTTGACCAGTCCGTTGTTGCCCTTGGTGAGCTGGCTTTGCAGCATACCGGAATACTCGGAGCGGATGTCGTTGAAATCGTCCTCCTGTGCCGGAATGTTGATGCGCTTGCGAAACTCATTGAGGCTTGCCTTCTGATTGATGAAGGAGAGCTGGACAAAGATCGAGCTGTCGAAGTAGTTCAGAAAGTCGCACCAGTTCTCAAAGATGGCAGTTTTGTCCTCGTTCTGCGCAAGCTGGTAGTTGATGTCCTCAAAGCCGATAGACTTGGTATAGAGGCGGCTGTTCACCTTGCAGATACCGTCGCGGCACATCTCCACATAGGGAATGGTCTGCTGGGCGGACTTGCGGACTTTCTTTGCCTTCCTGTCCTTTTTCTTCTGCATGACGATCCGCTTCTTTTCCTGAGCGGAAAGGGCATCGCCGTAAACGACGCCGTTCTTGACGGTCATCTTAGGCTTTGCCTTTGCTGTGCTGTTGTTCAAGCTGCAATTCCTCCTGTTCTTTGATTTTCTGCTGAATTTCAGCGTAGAGATTGTTCGTGCGATAGGGACGCACCTTGTCTCGGATAAACATGGACTGTACAATGTGGTACAGATACTTTTCGGCGGGCTGACCGTCCTTCTCGTAAAGCGCAAAGAAAATGAACGGGAGCATGATCACCACCATCAACATTGCCGCCGTGGACAAGCCGAGGTGGGCTTTCGTCAGAAAGAAGATCGGGACGCCGACTGCCGCAGCGATGGAAAAACAGATGAGCTGCCGCTTGGTCAGGTTGAACATGACCTTCGTTTTGACGCGGTTAAGATCCTTCGGGACCGGAACAAATGCCATTGACTGTTTCCTCCTTTCTAAGCTGCTTTTCATAGCGCAGCTTCATTTGTGCGGGATATTGATCCTCCTTCGGCTGACGCTTGCCCATCCAGCGAAGCCCACCCGCTTTGCCTTGACAAATCCAGCCGGAAGCCCGAAGGCTTGCACCGTTTTCACTTTCCAGCGTGTAGGTGATGATGCGCTTATAGCCCATAGCCGCAGCAGCTCTTGCCGCCGCGCCGTAGAGAAAGCTGCAAGCGTTCTTCGCCCCGTTGGTGCATAGCCTTGTAACCTCCAATGTGAAGCCGTCATCCAGATACCGGCTGACAGGACGCCCGGCGATGATTACGCCGACCAGCTCACCGTCTGCTTCACAGCCGATGGAAAACTTGTGACCGGCAACCGGCTTGTGATGCCGGTGATGCTGCCGGACGTACTCGTTGGCATCTCGAAGAGAGATGGGTTTTAGCCGCAGCATGGTGTTTCCTCCATAGGAAGATGCGCCGTGCATTCGACCTCGTTGCCCCAAACATCCCAGCCTTCGGGAGACTGACGGGCAAAAAGCTCTACGCGGGGAAGGTCTCCCATGAGCCGAACAATGCGCTCCCGCGTTTCATCCGGCTTTTTGGAATGCTCTTCGATATGGCTGAGGATGACCTGACGCACACCGGCGTCAACACGCTTCGGGTGTCCCTTCGTAGCAAGGATGCAGATTTCGGCATTCGCCCTTGTCCAATACCCCATGCCGGTGAAGAGATCATCGTTCTTACGGTTTTGCTTCACCCATACAAAAGCCACGGTCTTATAAGAAAAGCCCCATGCCGTCAGCACTTCGAGTGCTTCACAGAGGCACGGGAACGTGATCCAGAGAAACAGAGTGCAGTCCTTAGCGGCAAGCTCACCGACCGGAAGTGCCTTGATGTCTTCAATGCACATTGTCGGGTAGTGGCTTTCCGCCGACCGTCCCTGTCCCTTCTTGGAGTAAGTCCGATACGCCCAAGGGGGATCGGCGTAGATGATGCTGTACTTTTTCATGCTGCCGACCTCCTTAGTGCGCATGGAAGATGGATTTTGCAAGGCTTCCTGTCTTGAACAGCGAGAAGCACAGAATGACCGTGTACGCTGCCACAGAGAACAGAGCCGAGTGAATGTTGTCTGCGATAATCATGCCGTTGATCAGCACCGCGTAGATGCCGACGCAGACCATGATGAGAAAGCCCTGAAATGCCAGAGCGAACAGACCTTTCAGATAGTTCGTGCCGATGCTGCCCCATTCGCGGTTGCTCATGGTTGCAATGGGAATGGGCGCAATGCTCACGGTGCAGTAAATCTCAATCATGCGTCCGTAGAGGATGACCGTAATGAGGATCGCCATGATTTTGAGGCACAGGCTGATCAGGAGCGTTTCTATCGACAGTCCGAGCAGTTCTCCGACGCCCATGTTCTCCATGCCGGTACGCATCTGCGCAATCGTCGAATCAATATCAATGCTGGTGTTGCCGTGGATGACTCCGGCTGCACCGGAAACCACGTTCTGTCCGATATCGAATACTGCCATCACGATGTCAAACGTGTGTGTCACGAGGTAGATCGCCACAGCCGCCTTGAAAAACCACTTGAAGAACATCCATGTGTCCATGTCGTGAAGGTTGTTTTTCTCGGTGATCATGGAAATCAGCTCGTAGCACAAAACGAAGGTGATGATGATACCAGCGATGGGGACTATCACGTTTTCGGATAGTCCCCGGATCATCTGGTACACGCCGCCGTTCCAGCCGGACGGGGTTTGCCCGACCTCGGCGGCAATCGTTCCTACCTTCTCATTGACATCGGTGAACATATTGGTCAGGTTGCTCTCGATCCATCCGATCAGCATATCCTTGAGAGCCTGTTCGATCTTTTCTAAAATGCTGCCCAATATTTCACCACCCTTCGGTTAAGCTGGGCTTGCCGTGGATTAGCCGAACAAACCGGAGAGCAGGGGGATGAGGGTCGTGCCGATCAGCACCACACCGCCGCCAGCCATGAGTTGCTTGATGCCCTGAGACTTGGCACCGGGGTTATCGTTGCCGTAGCCTTCCATGAGGTTGACAACACCCCACACCGCAAGACCTGCGCCGAGGGCGATAACAAGCGTCTGGAGAACCGTAACTGCCTGATTGATAAATGCCATACTTGAATTTCCTCCTTAAATCGTTGGTGAATTGTGAGGGGCGAGTGCCTTTTCCAGCACCCGCCCCGATGGTTACTTCTGCGCGGCTGCCGGATTAACCGAACAGACCGGAGAGCAGAGGGATGAGGGTCGTGCCGATCAGCACCACACCGCCGCCAGCCATGAGCTGCTTGATGCCCTGAGACTTGGCGCCGGGGTTGTCGTTGCCGTAGCCTTCCATGAGGTTGACAACACCCCACACTGCGAGACCGGCACCGAGGGCGATAACGAGCGTCTGAAGAACCGTGACAGCCTGATTGATGAAAGCCATAGATTTTCCTCCTTGAATCGATGAAAGTTGAGTGTGTATTTTTGAAAATGGGCATAAAAAAAGAAGCCCCGTCGCTGTTCTGCTTTGGGATGAGTCATCAGGCTTTACCCACTGCGCAGTGCAGCGACGGAGCTTTAATCCGCTTCGACCTCGCCCATATCATAGAGGTCGAATGTGTCATCGGGCTTGACTACCAGCTTGTGCTGCCGGTACTTCTCGATGTCAAAGGCGTTCCGCTTGTTATAGTCGGAGAGCTGCCGGTACTTTGGATGCTTTGTAATGTCGTATTTGTTACTGAGAAAAGGTCTCACGCCTCGAAGCTGCAAAATACACTTGGCTCCGTCCATGACGGCGATCTCATCCTGCGACATCAGTTCTTTGCCGGTTTTCTGATAGTTCAAGCCATAGGAGTTGTTGTTGGAACGGGTTTCTGAGGTGTTGTAAAGGTCGATTGTCTCCTTGCCCAGCACCTCGCTGATTTCCTTGAGAGTCGATTTTTCTTTTCCGCCGAGGAAAAGTGTGCAGTCGCAGTTGCCCGTGATGGTGTCCGCCGCATCCTTGTAGATGGTCTTGAGCTGAGACTGGGACTGTAAGATGATTGACGCCGAGATTTCCCGGCTTCGGATGGTTGCGATGAGCTTATCAAACTTCGGGATTTGACCGATGTTCGCAAACTCGTCCAGCAGACAGCGCACATGAACGGGAAGCCGTCCGTTGTAAACGTCATCTGCCTTGTCGCAGAGAAGGTTGAAGAGCTGGGAATACATGATTGCTACGACGAAATTGAAGGTGTCATCGGTGTCGGAAATGATGACGAACAGCGCCGTCTTACGGTCTCCGATGGTGTCCAGCTCCATCTCATCGTAGCTCATCAGCTCCCGCAGCTCTGCGATGTCGAAGGGCGCAAGCCTTGCACCGCAGGAAATCAAAATCGACTTAGCGGTTTTGCCCGCCGCCAGCTTGTATTTGCGGTATTGCTTGACCGCAAAGTGGTCAGGGTCGCGGGCTTCCAGCTCATCGAACATGACATCCACGGGGTTCTTGAATGTCTCATCGTCCTCTCTGGCTTCCGAGGCATTGATCATTTCGAGCAGGGTAGTAAAGTTTTTCTCGTGATCGGGTGCCTCATACCAGATGTAGCCGATGAGAGCTGTGTAGTAGAGCTTTTCCGCCTTGACCCAGAAATCTTCGCCGGACTTATCGCCGTCTCCCTTCGTGTTGACGATGATCGTATTGACCAGCTTGAGGATGTCCTTCTCGCTGCGGATGTAGCTGAACGGGTTGTAGTGCATGGATTTCTGGAAATTGATGGTGTTCAGCGACTTGATGACGTAGCCGCCCTTTTCAAGCATTTTGCCGCACTCCACCAGCACCGTACCCTTCGGGTCAGTCACAACGTAGCTACTGTGCATCTGCATCAGATTTGGTTTCACAAAAAAGCGCGTCTTGCCTGAGCCGGAACCGCCGATGACAAGGATGTTCTTGTTGCGGGCGTATTTCGGCTGCTTTGGACGGCTGTTCATGGTCAGGAACTCCGTCTGCGTCAGAATGACGTTGTTCGAGAACTCCGGGTCCATGTACGGCTTGATGTCCTCCGGCTTACCCCATCGTGCAGATCCGTATTCTTCGCCCTGCCGGAACTTCTTGCGGTTCTTGCCTTTGACGTAGACCGCCAGCTTGAGCAACGCACCGGCAATCAGACCGATGAGCAGATCAACGGGATGAAAGCTGGGCAGCGGATTTGCGAAGGCAGTGCCGAACACGGCAAAGCCGTTTGTCAGCTTGTCGATGAACTCCGTGCCGGGTGCAAGTCGGAACACGGCGGCAATCTTATCCGCAAAGTAGAAGGCGAAGACATACGGGAGGTTCAGAAGAATGAGCTTCTTCACATCGGGTTTGTTCACAGCTCCACACCCCGATCCTTGGTCTTGACTTTGACCTTCTCCTTGTGCTGCGCTTTGCTCTGGGCTTTCTCCTGATCCAGCTTGTGCCGGATAGACGGCTGTTCCTTCTGCTTGACCGTTTTGGCGGAGAACTCCTTGAAGGCGGCGGTCATGACATCAACGTCCCGTCCCTTGAAGAAGACAAGATAGCTGGGCGGCTCAACGGAAACGTCTTTCTTGAGCGCAAAGTCCAGACCGTATTTGCTGGCGGTCCGCTCAAAGGATTTGATGTTGCCGTCCGTCACTTCGATGTTGGAGATGGCGGCATTCTGGCTCATCAGATGCTTGATGGACTGCTTGCCGCGATAGGTTTTTGGTTGCTGCATCTGCTTCTGCGCCTTCTCAATCTCCTGCACGAACTTGTCCAGTGCCTTTTTCAGCACCTCGGCTGAGATTTTGCCGCCCTTGATCATGATTGCAACAACTTTGGTGTTGACTTCATCCTGCATTGCGGCGTTTACCTCCTTTCGTTGGAATGATTATGGGGACTGCTGCCGAAGCTAAGGCGGCACACTCGGCAGATGAATGAATATGACCATGTAAAGCCCTCCTTTCAGGCATAAAAATAGCCGCCAGCGTTTCGCTTGCGGTTTACCAGCCGTTGAAATCATGATTGACCTTTGCGGAGTAGAAATTGTCCATCGTTGCCGGAGCGTTATAGAGTGTGGTCAGGAGATATGCCCTGATGTTCCGAATGTTGGACGGACATTCCTTCATTGCGTGGAAAACATACTCGATGTGGCTGCTGTCCAGCTTGAGAAAGCGGGACTTGACCACTTGCTGCGGCATATCTTCGCCATTGATGCGGATGGTAGGAGCAGTTGAGCAAACGGCATCCAGCATGATCTCGACAATTTCACCGAGGCGGTCTCCGTCAGGGCGGTCTTTCATAATCTCGTATTCGATGTTCTCTTCGATGATTTCTCTATATCGCTCTCGCTCATCCATCCAATCAGTCCCATCATTTCTGCGTCCTGTGCCTGAGTGATTGATAGATGGAGTATTGTTCAAGTGAGTATTTTCTTGGTATGTAATTACTTGGTTCGTATTTATTTGCATTGGGTTTCCCGATGTCGGGACATCCGTTGCCGGTTTTACCGGTATCGGCTTTTCCGATGACGGTGAATCCAACGCCGGTTTTGACAACTCCGGTATTTCAAAGACAAGATACTCGCTTTGCGCCATTCTGCCGTTTTTGTCCCTACGCTGACGCCTGATGATATAACCGGCATCCTCCAATTCCTGCACAGCAGAGCGAACGCCGTCGATGCCGTCCGCGTTGAGCTTGGCAAGCCCCTTGAGGGAGTAGTCCCATTCATCCGGAAGGCTGAGGATTTTCGACATCAGCCCAACAGCCTTGAGGGAGAGCTTCTTGTTGCGAAGATGGTGATTGCTCATCATCGTGAAGTTCTCGATCTTGGGGACTCTGAAAACTGCCATAAAATCACCTTGCCATCTTGGGAAGCAGCTCTTCGCCGCACTTTTTCTGGAACTTCATTCGGATGACATCCTTGCCCTTCGGCGTGAAGTAGGTCTGAGAACCGGTGTAGCAGTACGTCACAAAATCGCGGACGATGAACAGTCCGGCATTGCTGTCCTTGTTATAGGGAAGAAGCTGACCGGAGGGAGAGCGGAATAGGTACTTTTCTCTAAGAAGGAACTGGACGAACTTGCGCTCCGGGATTTTCAGTTCCTTCGCCGTTGTTCTAATATTGGTACAGTCATCCGGATTGATAAAGGTATCGTAGTAATCAGCTTTGGGCTTTGCAGTGTTCAGCTCAACCTCAAGAGCCTTTACGCGATTCTTTTCTCGAATCAACGCCTGAGCGAACTCCATGATGACCGCCGGTTCCTTCTGAATGCGTTCCAGAAGGGAGTCCGTCATGTAGCCGCCGGTCTTGCGGATGGTGGGGACAACTTCATCGAACAGCCAGTGTTCAAACTTCTCAGCAGCAGGGAGTTTGCTGTGAACAATCAGTCGGTAAACATCGCCCTCCGGTATATAGGAAAGGGACTGCATACCACCGCTTGTAAGGGTGTCCCGTTTTAGGACACCCTTGCAGTGATCAATAATTGCCTTTCCGGGTCGGGCATATCCAAGCGCTTTCGCAATATCTGAACCGCAGAACAGGAGTGTTTCCCCTTCGAGGATCGTTCGCACCTCACCGAACTGTTCATTCTTGAAGACTTCGATTTTGTTATTCATGACTGACTTCCTTTCCGGCAGCAGATGTGCCATTTTGATTTTTGAGAGTAGAAACGGGCTTGCAGCAGTAGGGACACTCTACAAACACGCAGGACTGATATTTCCAGAAGGGACGATGAAAGCGGCAGCTTCGGCACTCAGGGAGAATGCCATCTGCGCCGCTGTCAAAATGCTCAAAGCCGGGTGTGGTCTGCATCAGCAATTCCAGTGCTTGCAGATCACCGGCTGTCATGCGTTTCATGCTTAAAAACTCCTTTCTTTCGCCGCATCGCCAGCAGATATTCCGGCTTTTGGGCAACAAAAAAAGAGGGTTTGCTTCTTACTCCAAATTGGAGAAGAAACAAACCCTCTTCGTTTACGATGTAGTTCAGATGATTTCTCGGATGGTATGAATGACACCGAGCAGCAGCCCGATGAAGAAGGCAAGTCCTCCGATGAGACCGCCTATGATTAAGTTCAATGCGAAGATGCCGACTGAGCCGGAGATACCATAACCGCTGGGAACGAGCCAGAGGCACATCCTCCGGATGCCGAACGGTAATCCAATGCAGATCCACATAAGGAAGTAGTCGCATACGCCGTCAGGCATATAGATCGGCTTGAGAAATGACGCGAGGCAGAACGCAAGCGTGATCGGAAGCACAACCTCCTTCAAGAAGACTTTGATAGCACCCACTATATCCTCCTTCTGCCGGAAGTGTGCAGCAGCACCCTCCGGCTTGCTTGATTATTGTGAAAGTCCTTTGTTTTCGGTCAAAAAAAGAAGGGACTAAGCCAGAATGCCTTGATTTTCAAGGTCTTTCTGATTTAGTCCTATTATCGCACAATAATCTTTGGTAATTACAAGATTCACCAGTCCTTTTTCACAGGCTTTGAGAAGTCTCTGCAAATCAGGTCGGTCTGTGTTCAATCCTGTATAACCATCGTCCTGAAACACATCCACCACCTGCCAGCCCTGTGACTGACAGTAATTCACCAGTATGTCTCTCTGGTTGGAGATGCTGGCACTCTCTCCGGTCAATTCGTCATCTTTGGAAAGTCGGCAGTATACACCAACTCTCCAGGTTGCATTTCTTTCTATATTGTTACTCATATATCTGTTGTTCATCTGATACCTCCGTTACTTTGCACATCCTACGCAGATTTCAGATTACTGAACTCATAATCATTATACTGCTTATCTTTCATTATTGCAAGTTTATCTTTTGTTTTCGTGTCACGTATTTTCTGTGCGATCACCTCTGCAAACACTTCTTTTGCGTCCTGATCACCGTCAAAATATACTCTGATGTTGATAATTTTCTTCTTCACTGCCATTGTAAAACCTCCATTTTTTGCAAAAAAAGAGCAGCTAATCCATTTTTACAGATTAACTGCCCAGACTGTTGGTTACATATATTAAAATTTTTGTATTAACATTTCAGAAATTGGGGATATAATAAAGACAGGGATAAATCCCTGTCAGATGAACTGCATATTTTAATTTTCCCATTGAAAACAAGAGGAATGTGTGGTACATTTGTTATAGGAAAAGCACCCACTCCAAAGTGGATGCCGCCTGAGTTGACTAAATGGTCTTACGACCACCGCCTATCCTGTTGGCAGACAGGATAGGCATTTTTATTTCCTCTTGTTCTTCCGATCAAGAAAGGCAATAATCGCAATTAACAGGCTACCAAAAGCGATCAGTAAACTGAGTACGCCTAAGAATATTGAGATAATCTCATAAGCTGTCATATCACGCACCTCCTTTCTTTCATCTCAGAACCCCGAAAGGCTCCGGTCTGTAAATATCAGGAGGCAGCCACACCCTGTCACAGGTGCTTCCCCGTAACATTGCTGTTACCGGATAATCATACCATTATATCCGCCATATTACAATTCATTTTTGTTCCAGATTCACAGCAATCCTTATTCTGTATGGATACCTGCTATTTCCGTTTGATTGCCTTGCACCGGCAGACGGCAGACGGCAGATAGGGTATCTATAAAGCCTGCCGTTCACTCCAAAATTCTGCCGTCACCCATTCTCCCTTGTTTTTTTAATCGAATGGTATTTTCCTGCTTTTCATTCATCCGATAATCCAGTTCTTCTTTCATCCGGCTTCTGGCTTCTCGCATGGTTCTCTGGGAGATTCCCTGTGCTTTTGCCTTTTCATCCAGTTCCCGGATTGTGACTGCATTTCCGTCTGCAAGCAGTTCATAGATCAGTTTCGTTCCCCGTTGCAGTTTTGTTTCTGTCGGCTTTCCTTCCTTTCCGTCCAGAAGATCATCTGCGGAAATCTCATAAGCTCCCACCCAGCGGAATCCTTCTTCATCTCCAAGTTTAAATGCCATCGTCTCACCTGGAGGTGCAAGAGAACTTTTCTCATGGATCAGTACTCTTGTTGTCGGGTCTTTCTTTACTTTCCCGATAAAAAGCAGGCTTCTCACCGCCGCCATGATATCAATAGAACCAAGTCCCCGGTAAGTACTCTGTGTCCCTGAAGATTTATTCAGATGTCCGATCAGCACAATCGCACAACCGGTCTTTTCAGCGATCATTCCCAGTTTCCGGAATACCGGACGGACTTCATTTGCCCGGTTCATATCCACATCGGCACCGATAAAAGCCTGTACCGGATCAATGATTAAAAGTCTGACCTGATTCTGACGGATTGCTTTTTCAATACGGTCATCGGATAACGTCAATGCTTCCTCTGTATCATCAATGACCATCACCCGACTCAGGTCTGCTCCTGCTTCCACCAGCCTCGGCTTAATCGTATCTCCCATACCGTCTTCTGCAGTCTGATAGATCACATTAAAAGGTTCAATCTCTTCCATGTTCGGGAAAGTCTTACGGTTCGTGCAGGCTGCGGTCAGCATCATGGCAAAATAAGTTTTTCCCTCTCCTGGATTGCCCTGAATAATCGTCAGTTTTCCAAATGGCAGATAGGGAAACCACAGCCATTCTACACTGGTCTGTTCAATGTCTTCATAACACAACATCGGCACCAGTTCTTCCTTCTCCGGTACTTTCATTGTAACTGTTTCAATGATTGATTTCTTCCTGTCTGCATTTTTATCACAGAGGATTTCATTCCAGTCCTTTCGGGACGGTTTCAGACGGATGACACTGTATCCGTCCGGGATTTCTATTGCCAATTTCTCACTGGCTTCATTCCCTGCATGGTCATTATCCAGGCACAGGAAAACCGAAGTAATCTGAGGGCGTTCAGAAAGAAAAGCCATCAGTGCCGCACTGGAAATGCCACCCAGACTCAGGTAGCTCCGCTTTTTCCAGTCTTTGGGAAATAATTGGATAAAAGAAAGCAGATCAATGGCTGCTTCAAACACAAACAACTGATTATCCGTCCCTCTGTGACAGAATCCGTAAGATTTATCAGATTCAGCCACATCTCCCCGGTATTTTGTTTCACCAGTTCCCCTGCAATGGGCATATCTTGGAATACCGTCTGCATCTCTGCCAACAAACACCACATTATGGTGCTTCTTTTCTTCATAAATATCCCCACTGCCGATCCATTCCTCCACCATATTCTTTTCAATCCCTCTGTTTTCTGTCAGATATCTGATGATTCTATCATTATTTTCCTCTTTCTCTGGTAATCGGAAGTCAGGGGACGGGGCGGGGCAGGTACTGTTCCTGCCTTCGCCTTCCTCCCCGGTTAGCATCTTGACAGCTTCCGGAAATGTGGCATTGTAAAATTCCATCACAAAATCCACCGGATAGCCACCCCTCCCCTGACTGTGCCTGTACCACCGGTTTCCGGATACCGTTACACTGTCATGCTTTTTCCAACGGTATTCCTTTCCGCTTTTCCCTAGTTGTTCTCCCTGTGCGCTCAGAAAAGAAACAAGATCTGTCTGATTTGCTCTTATAATTTGTTCTTCTGTATACTGCATTTTGCTCATCCTTTCCCGTCTGTCCTGCTGACAGACTGTTATAAACTCATGTCATAGTTTCGCTTTTTCTTCACTGCCTGTTGTTTTGCATCACGCTCTGCACACTCTTTCTTTTTTTCATCCAGTTTTCTCAGAAGAGAGGTCTTCTTTTCTGGATTCTGCTCCGACTGGTTCAACGGCTGTTGCTCTGCTTTCCCGTTTTCTTCAAGAATCTCTTTCGCCTGAACTGTGTAAAATGTCGGGAACTTCACCTGCTTCTCCCTTTTTTCTTCTGAACGCCCGGAAGTATCTGCTTCTGCCATTTCCCGGTCACGTCTGGCAATATCCGCACAGCTCTGTACCTTTTTCACAAAAGTTAGTTCCTCCTGGTACGGCTGATTATCTGCTTTCAGCTCTTCGATCCCCGCCTGAAGTTCTTCTTTCTCCCGTTTCCATCTGGCAGTTGGCACTTTTCCATTTTTATCCAGATGTTGTTTCAGTTCCCGTTCACATTTGCGGTAATAATTGATTTCTTTTTTATGCTGCTGATAATATCTCTCCCGTCTTTTCTGAAAATAGAAATGGTTATACTCATCAATCAATGGCTGATTTGTTTTTATTACCTCTGCCATCTTTTCCAGATTCTCAAGTTCCTTTAACTGTTTCCGCTTTTCAGAAATTTCTTTTTTACTGACAGAAACAACACCGTTCAGTTCCTCAATCCGTTCCTGCAAGTCATCCATCGTTTCTATCTGATGTGTCTGAAGATAACTGATGGATTTTGCAAACTCCTGTAAATTGGAGAGATTCTTACCTCTCTGTTTCATCTCCGCATAAAAATTGGGAAGTGGTGGTCTGCCCTGTGTCTTTTTATCATAATAATCCTGCAGGCTTTCCAGCAGTGTCGGGTTCTGCCTGCGATCCAGCTCTGCTTTCATTTCCTCATAAGCTGTCTTCATCCACTGAATGGATTCTTTCAGAGAAATAAACATCTGGTTAAACTGCCGGATTGCCCGGTTCAATTCTCCGATCACCGTTTTGATTCCCTTTTTCTCCATTGCCCGGACTTCATATCCCTCATGGATGGTCGGGATCAGGTCAATCCCCTGTTCTTTGTAGGAACGGTGGTCGATTCTGGATGCCATGTGGCACTCCCTGAATTTCCCATTTACTTTCTCTGTCCATGCCCGCCGCCATTCTTTTAAAAGCTCCGGATCATTCCATCCGGTAGTAGAAACAGCATTGAACATATCTTTTCCTTTGGCATCCTTCACCCGGTTTCCATCCTCATCAAGAATATATTCCCTTCTCTGCTTATTGCCCCAGATTCCTTCCTCTGTAAAAGGACGGATTGGGACAAGCACATGGAAATGGGGATTATCCGGTTCTTCTTCATTTTCCGCTTTTCCCTCATGGACTGCCAGATCCACGATCATGCCACGTGCCACAAACTGCTCCTGGCAGAACTCTTTTGCCAGTCTGATATTTTCCTCAAGTGTCAATTCATTCTGCAGTGCAATGTCAAACGAATAGGCAAGCTGTGCCTTGTTGTTCCGTTCCACATGCTCCACCTCGTTCCAGAGTGTTTCCCTGTCAGTCAGACGCTCTGGCACATACTCCGGTGTCAGGATTTCTGTAAATATCACACCTGACTTGCTCGTATAATCGTGTATCTTGTTGTAATAACTGTCAAAAATCCTCTGCCCGGAAATATAGGCTGCGGAAGCGACCACCATCTGCCCTTTCCCTCTGGATACATTCCTTACTGAAAAATGATACAGTGCCATTAACTGTCATCTCCCTTCTCTGTCTTTTTTACTGCTTCTGCAATCTGCTGTTGATCTTTGTGTAAGGCGGCTATATGAGCCTGCCGCACAATACTCTTGTTGTAACTGCTGTTCTGCAGTTGATTCATCATGTCCTGGACGTCTTCCTGTTCCAGATCTCTGGACAGCGGAAATACTTTCTCAAACTCTGCCCCTTTGACAATCAGCCGGTGGGAACGTTCCCTGCGTTCTACCAGCTTCTTCCGCTGCTCCAGAATGTTTTTGTGGTGAATTGCTGCCTCCAGTTCCTGTCTGCTCTTTTCCATGTTGGCCTTCAGTTCCTCCAATGACATGGATTCATACTTTGGATTTTTTGCTCTGCTCATTTTCTTGTACTCCTTCTTTTTTCTGTAAACAAAAAGAACCGGCTTATTCATGAATGCCGATTCCTGGGTATAAAAAACTGAGGTCGTTGTCCTGTGATTAGGAAATGCTGACCTCAGCGTTTTTGAAATATTTAATTGTTGCTCCTTGGAATGAAAGTCTTTGTCACCATTGTCGTATAAATTTAAACTCACATCCCATATCAGGATTTCTTTAATTCTTCCATATACAGTTCAGCTATATATGCCGGACCAGTGCACCACAGCTTTGTCTTCTCATCATACAGTGCTTTTCCTGTCTTTGAACACAAAAAATCTGTCAATACCTCGTTTCTGTCCTTGCCTGTCTCTTCTGCGATTTCATCTGTCACCATAGTGATCAGAAGGTCGATTGTATAATTCATTTTTTCCTTTGGAATTGTTACTTCAGCCATATCTTCTCACCTTTCACAAATTTCAGACACTCAATAGCTGCCTCAGTTTTAAAGCAGTATTGATCTTTCAATTTATTCGGCAGCAACTGTCTGATACAGAAATCGTCTGCTACTTTATCACCTGCAGTCCCAAAAGCACCCGCAAGATAAGCGGTAAGAGTAGCGTTTGTTGCATCATCCGCAATCTTTCCTGCAATGATATCATATTTTGCCATTTCACGTTCAACCTCAATAAACATTTTTTTCTTTCGGTGAGCGGCGATACAATGTAACCAGTCCACATCTGCATTTTCAAAAATATGCGTTTCAAGATTTTCTGAAAGTTTGAATTCAAAAGTTGAAATATATCCAAACTTCTGCCCCTCTTCAATTGTTCCGGTTGCGATGGCTTTGGCTATTGAGGTTCTCAGAAAACTTTCTTCCTGTTCCTTTGATGTGGTTAAATAAAATCCCTGTCCAAAATCTTTTCTCTTTGCACATTTGGCAAGATCTGGCTCTTTTACTTCACAATAACTTCCATGATAGAGAACAAATCCATCTTTTAACTCAAGCACTAATCTCTATCCCCTTTCTTTGCAAAAATTCAGTAATATCTTCAAGCACAGCTTCATCGCCTTCACAATGAAAAATCCCATAGCATTTTTCTATATATCCAAGAACATCGGCTTCTTTAAACAAGTGGATAATCTGTTCAACAGGTAAATGCCACTCTTCTGAAGCAAGCCGGATTAGTCTTGTTTGCATAAAAGTAATCTCTGTTTTCTCACTCATTATGAATCCTCCTCATTTTCTTAGTCAGTAAAACCGGAATTGTTGATTACCAAGGCATATTTCCAAATCGACTAATAAAAGTTACTGTTAGTCCGGTTTTATCAATCATTGCAAGTTTTACGATTGCGCCTGTACTGTTTGCTTTCCTCCGTCGACATTCAAATCTGTTGCCGTGGCACCTGGATCAGCGCAGTTCACCTCTTATGTCTTGGAGTCCTTTTGCATACTTCCAAAAGAACCCAGTCCGCTTGAAACATTTACGATAATAGTTTTATTTTTTCTCTCATTGTCATACAATGCACCTACTTCCCCAGAATTTATTTTACCACGTATTCTTCTGTTCGTCTGTCACCTGCATCGTATCTGCATTTACCAGATAAAAATCTACCAATTCGGTCTCGTAATTGCCATCCGGATATACTTTTTCTAACACCAGTTCTTCGCAGGAATTACCATCTGCATCTGTCTTGGAACCATTATCGTACAGACAGTATCTCACATTTACCGTATTACCGTTCTTTGTTTCCTGCGTTTCGCTGACGACAGCATAGACTTCTCCCTTTGCATTCGCCGTGTAACTGAACGCCATATTTTGAAGTGTATTCTGCTCCTGAAGGTAATTATAAACTGCCAGCATTGCATTTTGAATTGTCAGACCATCATGCTGCCCTTCTGTCTCGTAATCTTCTATGGTATTTCCACTCTGAATATCCTCTGAATCTGTTGAATTCTCTGTATCCAAATCCGGTAATTCTGTAGTATCCTCTTCTTGATTATCTTCTTCATCTATTGTATCCGAAGACCACCACAGACCATCCATACTCTGCATAACAAATGGATTATTGGTTCTGTATCTCCGTTCACCACCATAATCTTCCTGCACAGTTATATACGTATATTTGCTGTCACAACCAGTCACCGTTTCTGTTCCATCCATTCCGAACACTACACTCAGACCACTCATTCCAATAATCAAAAGTGCAAATATCGCAGCAGCTCCATAGACAATTATCAATGCCACTTTGTTTTTACCGAATTGTATGGATAATGCCTGGCAATTGTGTCTGTATAAACTCACGATCCCCCAGATCAAAAGAACCGCCAGACTGATTGTAATAACAGTAATCGATATTTCTGCGAAACGATATCTCACTTCATATCCCATATCACGTTTTATACCATACCACAATCCATAGAAGAAGGTACTATACGCAAGAACCAAAGTAATGATACTGATCCGTATCGGATGCTCTTTTTTATCCGGCACTGCCTTCTTCAGTGCCTCTGCCATCTGCGCTGCCGCTCTCTGTTCTATCCACATAGCAAGCTCTGCTTTTGACGGATATGTGCATTTAGTATCCGGAATCCCTGCGTAACACATCTGGCTCTCTTGAATCCCTGTCGCATCTCCTGCTGCCATTGCTGTAACCACTTTCAGGTAATAATACAACTTCAACTGTGCTGGATTGAATTTATCTATACGAATATCTGCCAGCTCCTGTGCAGCCCGTTCATAATTGTTAAGGAGTACACTCATCCGTGCCATAACCAAAAGCATCTGATTCGCTACAGCAGGGTAACGGTGATATTGCTTCTCATATAAATACCGTGCATACTCATGTCGTTCTTCCGGTGTTAACCGATAGGACTTCTTTCTATTCTGTGCCAGCATCGCAATTCGCAGACCATAAGCCAATTCCAAAATTGCAATCAGCTGGCAGATAAATGCACCAAATCCCCAGATATCCGTTGTATACCGCACATAGGTCACCAACACAATGCCTAGCATTGCCGGAATCACGATCAACCATTTTGTCCAACCTGATCTTCTCATAAAAATCTCCTGAATTGTTTTTCTGAATATAGTATATTACCGCACACACCAATCGACCATATACATATTGTGACGATGCTGTTACTTACCATAACAGTTGCTGTTTCTAAGGTCATCTATTTATAGCCTGAGAAATAACTGGTTTCCCATCTCTGTCCAACAATGGAGTCAGTCCACCTGAATACCCACATGCATGATATAAATAATTCACACCAGTTTCCTTATCCACCCATATCTCAGTAGTAGTTAATGCTCCCTGAGAATATTTTTTTTCAAATCTCTCTTCTTTCGCCATTTTCAATTTCCTCCCATAATCAATTTTTCGGTTTTATAAAAAATGTTTCTCTGTTACTTTCTCGATTGTATCATGACATACAGTTCCATCTTCGGCAATCGTCGATTTTCTGATAAATCTCGAATGATGCTTTAATACTCCATAAGCATACCAGTCATGGTTGCAAAATACTTTGCAGAACTCTGCATAGCCATGTTCCTTACAGGTATCGAAATACAGACACCTGCTGATTTCATAAGTAAATCCACTATCATCATCCTGCAAAATTTCTGTCTCCCAACATACCTTTTTTTCGCCCTCCAGATCATCTACCAGAGACTGTCTCACAATCTTATAGCCATTCGGCAATAAATCGACATGCTTTTTTCTCTTTTTCCGTTACCATATTTTCTCCCAACTTGCACACTAAGTCATAATTTTCCAAACACTAAAACTTGAATTTCTATTTCTGCTGCCATGCCATTACATAGTCTTTTTCTCCAGTAGCTTCATCCAAACCGCTATACTGAATCTCAAATCCTTCTCTTTGATAAAAGGATATTGCCCGTGTATTTTTTTGATATACATTTAAGATTAATTTGTTTCTTTTTCCCTTTACATAGTTTAGCAAAATTTTACCTATACCTTGAGATTGCATTTCGGCAGAAACAAAAATACCTTCAATGTATTCGTTACTTAACCCTATAAAACCCTGTATTTCCTGTTTATCCTCGTAAACATAGACAGTTGCCTGTAATAGAAGTTCTTTTACTAACTCAAAATTACTTTTCCAATATTGAGCAGAGATAAAATAATGTGTCTTTATATTTGTATCTAACCATATTTCTGCAACTTTATTTATATCCACTTTCCGTAATTCTCTAATCATAACGGTGATGCTCCTCAAACTCCGATTTTCTCAATTTTTCAAACTGGAATTTATATAATTATTTCTCTAACTTTCCCCATTTTATAGGCTTTCCCGCCTGTCCATTAGTGAAATGATATGTAGTTTCCCTTATTTTTGCCCTTATGAGATAATCACAAGGGAAATAAGGGAATTTTTTTAATCATTGCCTACCACTTTATCAAGAAGCCGAACTGATTTTCGTTTCGCATCTCTTGTGGAGTGAGCATAGACATTCATTGTGGTACTTACATCTGAGTGTCCTAATAATTCCTGCACATCTTTTGGAGCAGCTCCATTTGCCAAAAGGTTGCTTGTATAGGTGTGACGTAACTGGTGGAAATGAAAGCCTTCAAATCCCTCTAATGTTTTTGCCACCTTTCTGCAAACAGTCCCCAAAGTAGTTGGAAGTTCCAGACAACCATCCGGTCTTAAACAGACGAAAGAAATTTCTTTATAATCTGCCGGGACTTCCTCTGTTCTGTCTAAGCAATAATATTCGTAGTACACTCTGTTTTTCTCTTTGACCTCTTTGTAGTAGTTCGTGTGATAAAGTTCTCCGTACTGCATTCGATTTTTTAACTGCTCTTTCCGGGCATTACGGAAAATCTCTACCAGCGTATCTCCAAAATCAACAATCCTCACTTTTTTCCGCTTGGTTGGTCCGATGATATATTTGCGCTTTGAGCCATCATATCGGATGCTGCGTCTTATGGTAAGGCATTGTTCTTCCAGATTTACGTCCTGCCATGCCAAACCACAGGCTTCTCCAATACGAAGCCCGGCATAATAGGCTATCTGGATTGGAAGTATTGCGGCTGGGTTCTTTTTTTGCAGATAAGCAAGCAATCTTTCATAATCTTCTCGTGAAATTGGTTGGATATTTCCGTCCATGTCCTCGTCTGAAAACAAATCAACTTCATCCGTCTGATACCGCAGTTTAATATACTGCATGGGATTAAACGTAATATACTGTTTTGGAAATACTGCAAAGCGGAAGGACTGCTGCATGACTGCGGAAAAAGAATGGATGTAATCTTTGCTGTAACCCTTTCTCTCTTTTCCGTCGGGATGAACTCCCCCGAAGGAAAGCAAATCAAAAAAGGATTGCAAATGCTCAGAGGTTACATTTTTTAATTTCCGTTCTGCCAGCGGATGTTTCTTAATATTTCGGATTGTTCCGAGGTAATTCTCCACAGTACCATTGCTGAGCGTACCTGTTTTTAATTCCTCCTCTGCCCACACATCCAAAAGTTGTCCGACTGTGAGATTTTCCGCTTTGGCAACAAATTTCTTTTTCTCATAATCATCCATTGCCTGACGGAGCAGTTTTTCAGTTTCACTTTTGCTTTCTGTTCCAACGCATTCTTTCTGAACAAGATTGCCGCTTGCGTCCTCTACATAGAAGCGGTAGTACCATTTCTTTCCTTTTTTTCTTACAGATCCTTTTGCCATAATCGTATGTCTCCTTTCGATATTAGACAATCGGAACTGATGAAATGCTTCGTGCGTGTAAGTATATCATAACTCCGGCTGTCTTACTATACCGATTCGGAATCTTCGTATAAGACTTCTGATAAAAGATTTGCAAGCCTTTGCTCTGCTGTTTTGGGTTTCTTGGAATAGAGCCTTACGATGTCTGCCATCTCATTAAAAGCATTGATGGTGTGAGTGATTTCCCTTAAGAACATAATCTCATTATATTCATCATTCGATTCAAACCCTATTGTTTTGGCAATATCCGTCTGACCATCATTCCCCTTAAAGTTTTTGCAGGCGAACTGAAAGGAATCCAAAAACAGACCATATTGTTTTAACATCAGCAGTAATAAATCTTTTGAAAAAGCATCTTCTTCTTTGGTAAGGGCAAGTGGTAACTGTTCCAGAATATCTCCCATCGCATCACGAATCTGTAATTCTCTCTTATCCGTAATATCGGTTTCATATTCATCTGTTTCCCCTTTGAGCCATTCCACAGATACATGGAGTGCTTCCGAAAGACCTTCCAACACCATTTTTTTCGTATTGTCAATCGAACCATTCTCATAACGCAGGATTGTAGAAGCGGTAACACCCATCTTTTCTGCGACATAAGGCTGTGTCAGATTCAATTCCAGACGGCGCTGTTTTACTCTGCTCCCTATCAGCTTGCGTAGTTCTTTATCTTTCATGCTGACTGCCTCCTTTTTCGGTATGTATGAATTATAGCATTGTTTTTCTGAAATTGCAATATGCAATATAATATTTGCTTTTAATATTTCGTAACGCTTGACAAAAAGATATGAAAAGGATATACTTACATCACAAGAATTGCATAATGCAATTTGTAAGGAGGTGATTATATGACGCAAAGAAAAATTGCATTATCCATCGAAGAAGCTGCTGACTATACGGGAATCGGCAGAAACACCTTAAGACAGCTTGTAGAATGGAAGAAACTTCCAGTATTAAAGGTTGGTCGCAAAGTCCTGATTAAAACCGATATTCTGGAAATGTTTATGGAAGCTAATGAAGGTCGTGATTTGAGGGATAGAGGAAATGTAAAAGCTGTAACAAGAACTGTGGCAAATTAAAAAGGCGGCTTCCAAAGAAACCGCCAAAGGTTCTATCAGACCAAAGCCATGATATACCTACACGCAAGAAGATTATACCATGTGCTTCTTCTGATACGCAACCGAGAACTTATGTTTGCAAAAGAAAGGAGAATGTAATAATGGCAAAATCAACAAAAAGTTATGAAGAACGAATGCTTGAAATGGAAAAAAGGGAACAGGAAAGCCTTGAAAAAGCAAAACGATATGCAGCACAGAAGAAAGAACTTCTGAAACGAAAGAAAACCGAGGAAAGTAAAAAACGAACCCATAGGCTCTGTCAGATTGGCGGTGCGGTGGAATCCGTTCTTGGTGCTCCTATTGAGGAAGAAGACATCCCAAAGCTGATTGTTTTTCTGAAAAGGCAGGAAGCCAATGGGAGATTTTTCTCAAAAGCAATGCAGAAAGAAACCAATACCGATATGGAGGAAGTGTAATGGCAGAGGGGATGAGTTTTTCATTCCCTTCATTGCTTTTTCATGAAGGGCGCACTTATGGACAACCAGAGGTCGTCCCAATAAGTTTGCCACAAGTGTCAACCGGTCTGCGCTCACGCTTGCCGGGCTCGTTCCGTCGGCGGGGCTTTCAGCCAGACCTGCTCATGCCGCAGGAGGCACTCTTCGCCAGAGAGGCGCATTCCATGCAGGCTGCTATGCGCAGGGCACTCTTACGCAGAGGGAGTTCCGGCAATGCTGCTTTTTCTAAAACTGAAAGCAATGTTGCCGGAAATCTATGCCGGATACGTCAGAAAGGAGGAATCCAGACATGGCGATTTTTCATTACACAATCAAAATAGTCGGACGAAGTAAAGGGAAATCTGTTATCTCCGCTTCCGCATATCTCAATGGGGATGTGATGAAAAACGAGGAAACAGGGAGAATCAGTTATTACACTTCTAAAAAAGAAGTGGTCTACACCCGGCTGATGATGTGCGAAAACGCACCTCCTGAATGGCAGATAGTACCAGAAGAAAATATAAAACGCTTTCAAAAATCTGTCCGATACAAAAGGTCAGAAGATAAAGAAGCTGCTTTAAAAAAATTCAAAATCACATTTCAGAAACAGAGGTTATGGAATGAGGTATTGAAGATTGAAAAAAATGCAGATGCCCAACTTGGCAGGTCATTTGAATTTGCCCTCCCCAAAGAATGGAGCAGACAGGAACAAATTCAATATACAACCAACTATATCCAAAAAACTTTTGTAGATAGAGGAATGTGCGCTGATTGGAGTATCCACGACAAAGGGGATGGCAACCCCCATGTCCATCTGCTTCTGACTATGCGTCCTTTTAACCCGGATCATTCTTGGGGAAAGAAAGAAGTCAAGGATTGGGATTTTGTCAGAGATAAAAACGGAAATATCGTGATTGATGAATCCCATCCGAACTGGTGGCAGGATAAGAAAAACCCTGACCGTCATGGAATCCGTATCCCTGTATTAGACGAAAACGGAATTCAGAAGATTGGAGCAAGAAACCGCCTGCAATGGAAACGGGTGCTGACCGATGCTACTGGATGGAACAATCCAAAAAATTGTGAACTGTGGCGGAGTGAATGGGCAAAGGTATGTAATGAACATCTGCCTTTGCATAATCAAGTTGATCATCGTTCTTATGAAAAGCAGGGAAAACTCCAGATTCCTACCATCCATGAAGGAGCTGACGCAAGAAAGATTGAACAAAAGTTTTTTGCCGGGCAGGAAATAAAAGGCTCGTGGAAAGTAGCGGAAAATCAAATCATAAAACAACAAAACACGTTATTGCAAAAGATACTAAACACCTTTGGGAAAGTATCGGGTGCATTATCATTATGGAAGGAGCGATTAAATGACATTAGAAGAAAGCCGGGAAATTATACCCTTAATGGAATCCATGATTGGTCAAATCGAAGAACAGCAGAACCTAATGGCAGAAATGATTCTGGAAATGCAGAACCGGGACACTCAACTCTCTCTTATGCAAAAACAGAATCAGAAATTACAAAAATTAAACAACGAGTTATCCGAGCTGCTCAACATTTTGCCAAATACCGAGGAACTGCTTTCCAAGATGGAAGAACAGAAAACGAAGATAGAGCTTTTGGAAAACGAAAATCAGCAATGGCAGAAATTGGCACAGAAGCTGAACAGCGAAAACAGTTTATTACTGAAACAGAACACCGAATTGCTGAACTGGAACAGCAGATAGAGAAAGGACGTGATATAGATGAACGAATCCAGAGAATCAAAGAACGCCGAACAGTTGGAAGAACTTCTGCTCTTGACCGAGGAGATACAAGAAGAACTGGAACAGAAAGACCAGCTTATCGTGGAACTGAAGACGCAGCTCAGCGAATCTCTGACCTTGAACGAGAAATTAAACAAAGAGAACAGAGCCGGGAATATTCAAGCATTAAAGAACGACTTGAAGCTGGCAGACAGAGCATTGCGGATCGAGAAAGAGAAGTTGCGAAGCGCAAACGTCATGATAGAGGAATGTCAAGATAAAATACGATGCTTAACACAACAACGGGATTATGCCCGGACACATCAGAAAATCGTAGAGATACCGGTAGAAAAGCCGGTGCTCTATGAAAAATGTGAAGCCTGTGACCGGACAGCCTATCAGAATGAAAAAGCGAAATACGAAACACAAAAAGAGCGACTTGCAGGACAGTATAAAGCAAAAACGGTAATATTCCAAACAACCTTGTTCCTTCTTGCATGGTATTCGCTGACAACCACTCTTTTTCAGGCAGTACAGTCAGATGTGTTCCTTTCCGATTGTAAATCATTCTTCCATGATGCAGCGTCATTCATACAAACTTTTATCGGATGGACGATTGCTGCCGGACATTCTGCGGCACAGATTAGTACCAAAATTCCAAATGCGTTTATAGCCGGAATCATATATTGGTTATTGCTGATATTGGTTGTCGGAATATGCGTAGCAGGAACAGGGATACTGGTGATACTGATAGAAATAAAGGTTATAGAATTATATAAGAAAAACTGTTGGGATGTTATTACTCTACTGATGATACTGACAAGTGCTGCTGTCATCATTTATTTTGGAGAATCCATCAAAAAAACACTGTCAGTAAATCTTCTATTGCTTTTTGTACTTTCGCAGGGAGTATATGTTGGACTTAGATGTTATTTGAAAAATCAGTTAAATACCAAGCTATATTAATCAAAATATGATAAAAAACGTATAAAAGCAGGGGATAAAAACACACATCGTCCCCTGCTATTATATTATCCTTTTCCAATTTCTAGTAGGATATGCCTGTTTCATTATGCTTTTTTAAAAGCCTTAGTTTGAATGCTTTACTGTATTTCTTCCTAGACATAAATATGCTCCACATGGTACATAAAAAAGGACATGGCAATACCTCCTTGATACCACCGTATCCTTGAAAAAGGGCGACTTTAACACACCCTCCGTATTCTCATTTTTACAAAAGAAAACGGCGGTTTTGATTGTTATTTCAAAACCGCCGTTAAAATGGCATGAGAACTTTCTACTTCATAAGCGGTTTTTTTTCATGCTTATGAAGTAGAGAATTTTTACCTTATCGTAAATTCGCAAGATAAATTATATGTATCGTAATCCCAATCTCTTTCACTTTCAAAGAACGCAAATTGTTTAATCAAACGATAGTGTCCAGCAGGCAATTCTCCATAAAAACTTTTAACATCAATTTCTAATGTTAATCGTTCGTTAGGCTTAATAAAGCAATCCTTTTCATTGCTCTTTGAGGGGTCATCAAGCTGTTTAAGTTGATACCAAGTGCCGGATTGTTCAGCTTCTATTTCAAAATAATCTGGTGAATATTGGTATTCTTTATCAGAAGTATTTTCTATTAGAAATGAAAGGTGCTTTAAGTCTAAATCCTTTTCTGTACTCATTGAAATCTTCAAATCGCCCAAAGTGTCAAGCGCTTCTTCACTTCCATAAGGAGAAACCTCATATTCTTCGGAATAATCTTGTACTACATGATTATCACTGTCCTTTGCTTGACTACACCCAACAATACACACCAATAACAATAAGGTTAGAAACATACATATTATTTTTTTCATTTGTCCTTATCTCCTTTCTTTTAAATTTATAATAGCAATAAAATGTCTATTTTCAATCAACTTTCATTGCAATTTATTTTCACTGTAACACATGCTCCCCCTGCTTTATTATTAGCAATTTGGATATTTCCGCCATGTCTTTCACTTAAAATCTTACTAATATTCAGCCCTAACCCCAAATGTTCAGTAGCTATATCTTTCGATGATTTATAAAATGGTAATGTCGCCTTTTCAATATCAATATTTTTAAACCCGCAACCATCGTCTGAAACAGATATAACTAAATTATCATTCTCTATTACTACGCTAATAGCAATATCACTTTTTGCGTATCTAATACTATTAGAGAGTAAGTTTTCATAAATCTGCATGACTGTATCTAAATTGATAAACAAGGTTATATTATTACCGCTTGTAGTAATTGAAAAATGTTTGTCATAACAAAGTGCTTCTGCTGTGTTATTAAAATTATCAATAAGTGAATGAAATGTAATCTGTTGTCGTGGAATATCAATATCCTCTAACCTGTATAAGTTCGTCATAGCATTTACATATTTTTCAAGACGTGAAATATTTTTTGACATTACTGATATTTCATCTAATATTTCTTGTTGTGATACTAAGCCTTTGGGAATAAAGGAAAGCAGCATAGTAGCATGACCCTTTAGTAAAGTCAAAGGAGTGCGTAAGTCATGCGAAAAAGCAGCATTTAGACGGCGCTGTTCAGCAAATTGTCGAAACATAGTTTCATTATTTTTCGACAAACAGTCTTTCATTTTTTCAAAGGCATGACAAAGTTTCCCCATTTCATCATTTAATGGATATGATAACGTAAAATCTAAGTCATTTGCTTCAATTTTATGATACGCATTAGTTAATAGCTTAATAGGTTTCGATAATTTTTTTTTATAAAAAAATGTTACACAACATATCATACTAATAGATAATACGATAGGAATAATTGCAATATTTAATGAACCTAAAGCACTGTCAATAAGCCTATCCCGGTTTGTAAAATTAGGTAAAACTTCGATATATGAAACATGGTTCGGATAGACATATTCGTGTACTGGGCGTTCTTTTTGATAATCAACATTGAACTTGCATATCTCGTTTCCTTTCGTGTCAAATATTGTGTATTTTGTTTGGTCATTACTATAAGTGGCGGTAAATGAGCCATTTTCCGGTATATCGTAAGCGCAAAATATTGCTACATTACTCATGAATTACGCTTGCACCAAAATGATAGATGCAAGCGTTTTACTCCAGTTTAGTTTTGACAGTTCGTTTTCGCAGTCTCGCTCCATGGGGCAAGCTGTTCCAACTGTTCATCTGACATTTTATCGTCTGGCCGCTGTGATAAGAGATATGTCAGATATTTATAGGTGTTCAGATCATTCGCTTTTGCCATCTCAACCATTGTATACACAATAGCGCTGGAGGCAGCTCCTTTCGGACTGGCACTGAACAGCCAGTTCTTCCGGCCGACAGTGAATGGCCTGATTGCATTCTCGCTAAGATTATTGGACAAACTGCAATGACCGTCTTCCAGATAAGTCATCAGGGTGTCTTTCCGATTTTGGGCATAGTTTACCGCTTTCGCCAAACGGGTTCCTTTGTTTGGGCGCTGTTGATCCAGCCAATTCCAGAATGCCTCCAGTATCGGCTTCTCCTTTTCAAGACGAAATTGTTTTCTCTGCTCCGCAGTGTGATTTTTTGCTTTTGAGTACCGCTCACAATCAAACAGCTTGGAACAGAACTGTACTCCCTGCACTGCCGGAAGGCTGTAAT
>SKEV01000025.1_pt1 | contig 144690 bp, 138 predicted proteins | sample 4819531 | NCBI WGS metagenome assembly SKEV01 (sample SAMN11008800, study PRJNA524170) | human gut metagenome | biome: Human fecal sample; material: Feces; isolation source: fecal sample from pouch patient p9, p28 | host: Homo sapiens | place: Israel: Tel-Aviv | collected 2016-08-01 | reverse complement strand
GTATTAAAAGACAATAAAAATGTGGCTAATTCTTTGGATAATCAGAATAAAAAAGAAAAATTAGCATTGTTTGAAAATTTGGAATTAATTAAAAAGAAGTTCAGACTGTTTATCCAACTAGTAAATAATAAAATAGAGGAGAGTGCTACGAATATATATATTCAAGAATATATAAAATGCTTGCAAAATCCAGATTCATATCTGAAATTTATTTTTGATAAATTAGAAAGTATGGAAAAAGAAAGAAAAATGAGTATAGATTGGGATAAAAATTTAGATTTAATTACTGATTTATTTAAAGATGATATTAGTCTAAAGAATTTAGGAATCAATCAAAATGATATTAATTTTTTTGTAGAAATTTTAAAAGAACCGATTAGGACTTTTTGTTTAATTGCGGATTTAGTTCCTTTCTTTTTGCAAGACGTACAAAATTCAACACAAAATGGAGATGTTTTTTTGCGGATATTGCAGATCAAACTTCTCCAAGTTCATTGACATATAAAGTTGTTAAATACATCAGCTTGATTATGCATCCAGGTATTGTTTTACCAACACCAATTGAGAGATGTATGCAGGTTGCATACTCATCAAAAGTAAATTCTGGATGTATTTCTAGGCAAGTAGGAGCGGTTGTGACAGATAAAGAATATAACATATTGTCAGTAGCATGGAATGATCCACCTAAATCAGAAATTCCTTGTATTTTTAGAGATTTAATGGATTTACAGTATCCTCAAAACTCAGAAATATATAGTGATATGGAATTGGATAGAATGTCATGGTTTAACAAATATATAAAAGATTATGATTTTTCAGATAATAAGAAAAATGAAGCCATATTAGATGGATTGAAGCCATGTTTTTGTTTTAAAACTATATATTCAAAATTAGAAAATAAAAGAGATTTAGCAAAGTCAAAGGCAATACATGCAGAGGCAAGAGCGTTTTATAATAGTAATATTGATAAAGTGACAGGAGGATATTTGTTTACTACATCAAGTTCATGTGCAGGATGTACACTGATTGCAAAAGAAAGAGAAATAAGCAAGATATATTATATTGAAGAATATCCAGATATCGCACAGGAACATGTAGCAAATTGTGGCGATTATAATAAAAGACCTAAATTTGAGATATTTGAAGGTGCAATTGGATTAGCATATAATAAATTATATACATCAATTATTCCATTAAAGGATGAATTACAATTGAGAGGAATTGAACAGTTACATCGATAATATTTTGGCTGTTGGTAAATTATAATGTAAAAATTAGAAATGATTGGAGAAATATATGGAAGATAATAAATTTAAAGAGGTTGCAATGAATCCTGACAATGTAGATTGGGATAAAATGATAGAACGAAAAACAGAATTATATTCTAGAAAAGATGACGTGAGATCTCCATTTGCCAGAGATTATACACGTATATTACATTCATTAGCATATAGACGACTAAAACATAAAACACAAGTGTTTTTTAATATTGATAATGATCATATATGTACACGTATGGAACATGTTGCCCATGTAGAATCTGTTAGTCATACAATTGCAAAAAACTAGGTTTAAACACAGAATTAACAAAAGCAATAGCGATGGGACACGATTTAGGACATGCACCATTTGGACATCAAGGAGAAACTAGCATTGATCAATTGAGCCGAAAACATTTGAAAGAAAAATTTTGGCATGAAAGAAATGGGCTACGATTTGTAGATAGTATAGAATTATTAGAAGACAATTATAGAAAATATAAAAATTTAGATTTAACATATGCAGTTAGAGACGGAATTATTTCTCATTGTGGAGAAGTTGATGAAAATGGATTAAAACCAAGAAGTGAAAAGATGGATTTATCAGAATTTAAGCAGCCCGGACAATTTCAGCCAGCAACATGGGAAGGATGTGTGGTTAAGATTTCAGATAAAATAGCATATATAGGCAGGGATATTGAAGATGCTACAAAATTGGGATTTATAGATGAAGAAATAAAAGCTAAACTTATTGAAATGGCAAGTGTGAATGATAAAAATGTGGTAAATACAACAGTTATCATGCACAATCTTATTATAGACATATGTAAAAACAGTAATCTAGATAAAGGAATTTGTTTAAGTGAAGAGTTTTATAAACAAATGAATATGTTAAAAGATTTTAATAATGAGTATATATATAAGAATAAAAGATTTGAACCATTTAAAAAGTATGCAGAATTAGTTATTAATGAGATATTTAATGTTTTAATGGATACATACAATGGAATACACTCATTTGAAAAAATAGAAGCGAAAATAAAATATTATCCAATATTGATGAATTCGTTTGAAAAATGGTTAGTAGATTATTGTGATTTGGAGATAATAAATAACTCTAAATTAAAAGATATAGCATTAAATTGTGAAAATAAAAAAATATATGGAAAACTTTCAGATGAAAAAATATATATTCAAGCTGTTTTGGATTTTATAGCAGGAATGACAGACAGATTTGCAGTTAAAGTATTTAATGAATTATTAACATATTAGTATGGTATGAGGTTAAGATCTCGCAGATATTAAGAAATCAATTTACAAAATAAATTGCAACATTAAACACAATTATTAAAAATATTCCGAACAAAATACACATTTAATGTATACATGTATTTGCATATGGAGCTTATATTTACTTTATGATATAATAAGTGAGCTGATTGATCTTTAAAAAGATGTTGCACGCCTCTCAGTGCCTTGCGGCAGATACGGAAACGAGGTACATATGCACAAAATCTTTGTTGACTTACTACATAATGTTGACCGTGATTTTCCACATCCGGCATCCGCTGTCACAACAGTAAACAGCTGACGGTCTGCAACATATGCAAGTCTTCCGAGTGCTTCTGTCATTGCTTTTGATTCATAAAGGGCTTCTGGTGGTACATTTCTGGAAAAAGGCTGGTGTTTCATACCATAAAATTCTCTATACATGATCAGTATCAAAAATGGATTGAAGATATTAAGGAGTTAGATCAATGGATGAAGGTAGAAGTGAAGAATACTAATAAACAGAGTTCTTTTATTTTAACATGGTAGATTAGTCGCTTTTCAAGAGGGTAAAAGTATATAATCTGAATGTTTATAAATATATAAATTTTTTATTGAAAAGCGGCCCAATGCAAGAACTGTCCAGAAAGAATTAGAAAAAACTAGCATCGTGGAATGAAGGAGTGCAAAGAATGTTTGCTAGAAAAATGTAGTAAAGTACTAGCATTCTATTATTCTAGCAACACCCTAAGATTAATCGCTTACGAAAGATAATAAAATAATAAGAGGGAGAGATACGTTTGAAAGAAATAATACAAATAATACAGGCTATATGGGAAAATGGTATTAAAAGTGATATACAGATTGGAATTTTGGTGTTAGGAATATGTATGTTTTGTGGTTCAGCATTAAAATCTGTTAATGATCCATCTATAAAGGAAACATTGAGAAATCCAAAAGATAAGGAAAAATATACAGCTATTAGGAGTAGTGTTATAATAGTTATATTTACGATAATGAATGTTTTGTTAGGTAATGATAAAAATAATATAGATAAATTAAAAGTGATAGCATTTATAGTGTTTTGTGCAAGTATTTATTTTTACAGAAAAAGTTCATCAATGAAAAAATATATTGAAGAGATAGATGGAATAGAAAAACTTAGTGATATATATTTTGAAAGACATACATTATTTATGTTGATGGGTATATTTTCAATAACACCAATAATAACATATGTGATGCATGAGAAATTACAACAATACCATTTTTCAATTATTAGTTGTGGTATTATGGCAAGTGCAGCCATCTTATCAATAATTGTACTATGTGATTTCAATGAACTTAAAAGAGTATCAACAAATTATATTTTATATAATAACAGAAAAATATATATTTATGAGAGAGTAGATGAGAATACGATATTATGTGGTAATCATCCTAAGAAAAACAAAGCAAACAAATATATATATATTAGTTATGAAGATATAAAAACAACTGAAATTAAACATGAAAGCTATGAAATAAAAGACATACCAAGAAATAGGAAAAAAGAATTAAAGAGAACATACAGAAACAAAAAATGGAATAATTGTTTTATACGACAAAGGATACAAGATTTAATAGAGTGGATACGGTCAGAATGAGGATTATTAGTAAGAACTAGAGGATGGAAGTAGCTTCTGAATTAATAGGAGATACTTCCATCTTTTATATTACGTGAAAACATACCGTAAACGGTAAATCAGTGTTCTCTACAAAATCCTAAAGTAATCTGAGATAATTAACTCAAGATTTTAAACAGGGGTCAAAAATGTTAAGCCTTAACTTTTTTGACTTGTAAAAAAGTTTGAGTCTTAACATTCTTGATTTTTTTAGGAGGCGATATAGTTTATGTCAAAAACAACTTTAGTCACGCAACAGGTTCAATTGCAGGAATGGTTTCATATGATGCAGGAATCCAAAGGACGACCTCAACAGATCCCTCTGGATGAATGGTGTAAAGAGAATTATGGGATTTCTGCAGCTGGATATTATTACAGAGTCAGAAAGGTAAAAGAAGCTTATCTCGATCAAGTATCTGAAGAAAAACTTCAGGAAAATCTAGCAATCGTACCAAAAGAACTGTTTCATGAAAATTGAATATTCTTATGCGGCAGAGCCGCCTGTCCAGTTTAGACTGAGCCATCTGTCCAGGCGGAGTGAGCCACTATAATATCTGCGAGTTTACTCGCGTAATGATTTATCTAATCCGTAAACTTCGCGCATAGAAATATCATGTTCAATATCAATACCTCTGATATTGATCCGATAACTGTCATATGCAATACGATCTAATATAGCATCTGCCAATGGACTGTCTGAACCTCCAAGTTGATCATACCATTCTTCAAATTCATACTGAGAACAAAAGATGGTAGATGATTTTTTACGTCTTCTGTGTAAAAGTTCAAAAATATCTCTTTGTTCTGATTCAGTTGGCTTTAATAAAAGCCATTCATCTAAAATAAGAAGAACTGGATTTGCATATTTAGCCATGATCTTTTTGTAATTGCCATTGTCACGAGCCAGCTCAAGATCAATCAAAAGATCAGGTAACCGAACATACTTGGTATTAAAATATTGTTTACATGCTTCCATACCAAAGGCACATGCCATGTACGTTTTTCCGCAACCAGTTGCACCTGTGATAAAGATATTTCTATGTTCAGATATATATTCACATGTAGCAAGACGAGTGATCAATTCCTTGTTCAGTTTACGTCCGGATGTATAATCGACATCCATGATACTTGCATCTGGCTGATCAAACTCAGCTTTTTTGATCAGTCTCTTTAATCGATTACTTTTTCGGTTATTATATTCGATATCTACAATCATACCGAACCGGTCTTCAAAAGGAACTTCGTTAAATTCAGGATCATTCAACTGATTACGAAATGAATCTGCCATGCAGCTAAGTCGCATTTCAATTAATTTATCAATTGTGCTTTGATTTGTCATAGTTATTTACCTCCGATAATAATCAGCACCTCTTGTGATGCCGTGTGCTTTGTGTGTGGATTCTGTATGATCAGCTTCCGATTTCAGTTTTTTTGAACTGGTCACAAGAATGTTTTTAATGCTCTTATAACTCGGTGACGAAGTATAGGATAAGGCTTTTTTACAAGCAGTTTCCAATAAAGTATCAGAGTACTTTTCAGCAAGCTTCAGTAATCCCATACAACTTCGGTAGGTTTGCTGCTCCACACGTTTGGAGGTTAAGATTGCATTGACTGCATGATATGTATTTATTCCAATCTGTTCAGCCCATTTACGGAAACGATCACCATTCCATTCAAGATATTTCTGATGATCCTCTGGCATATGTGCTGTAACAGTACTGTATTGACCCGGACGTCCTTTTAGTCGACGATGAGAAGCAATACGATTGTGATTATAAAAGATCTCAACTGTATTATCTGTTATTTTTACATCAACTTTCTTTTTGATGTATTCATAAGGAACTGAATATAGCATTTTATCCACAGATATGTGATAATTGAACTGAACTGTGGCGGTTTTCCAGTCGCTTAGTTCAAAACGGGTAGCAGGTAATGGGGATAGCAAAGGCTTTTCATTTTCAAGGAATAGCTCCAACCGGCTACCTTCCTTTTTTTGAAAGAGTTTTTGGTTAAAAGTCAAAAGTTTTTTTCTGATAGCCCGATTTAATTCCGCAAGTGAAAAGAACTGTTCATTGCGAAGTGCTGCTGTGATCCACGTAGATATATTTCCAACGGTTCCCTCTGCATTCGGTTTATCTTTAGGACTTCTGACACGAGCAGGTATGATCGCAGTTCCGTAATGTTCAGCTAATTCCTGATAGATTTGATTGATCTGTTGATCTTTCCGTTTTCCGTTATGGATAACTGCTGTTTTACAATTATCTGGCACGAGGATCTTTGCAACACCGCCAAAATATTCATACATATGAATATGAGCCTTGATCCATGATCGTTGTTTCATATCCAAAAAAGCTTCAACGTAAGTATACTGACTGTATGTCATCACACCAACAAAGATATGTGCCTTGATGATCTCTCCTGTATCTGGATCGATGATCATTGCAGGATCACCAGCCCAGTCAACTTCGATCTGCTCTGCAGGTTTACGTTTGATATGCATGGTAGCACGATGTTTCTGCTCATCCTGTTGAATGTGATAACAGAATTGAGAATACATCAATGGTTCATCTCCATTTGCACGGCAATCTTCAATATATTCTGTCCAGAGAAGTTTTTTACTGACACCATTGCGGAGTAGTTCTTTTCGGATGTAATCATAATCAGGCATCCGACGGTTTGATCTGTTGTGTAGTTTTGGATATAACAACTGCTCTAATACTGCATCTGTCTGATCATCTGATAATGGCCAGGAAAGATTTAACTCCTTAGCACGTTTTAAAACTTTTGAAACAGTATTTCGAGAACATGGAACACTTAAAGCAATGTTCCGATTACTAAATCCCAGACTGGAAAGTCTGAGAATCTCACGATATTTGGTCATCGTTAGGACCTCCTTCATAATAGATTTACACCTAATAAAAGTGTATAAAACTATTATAAAGGAATCGGCTCAATGAATCCGGAACAGTGGCTCAGCCTAAAATGGAATGGAGGCTCAACCATGTCGGACAGATGGCTCAATCAGTCCAAGATTATTCAAAAATCAGGGTGTACAAAAAAATCCATCAAAACTTCAAACCACAGATTCTTTCCTTGATATCTTTCAGGATGATCTTCGCATTCGTATCTATGAAAATACGGACGAACAACTTCTCTTCCGTGTGCTGAGGAACCTGAAAAATGCTGAATGATGCAAAAGATCTTCAAGCTGTTTATATTGTGTGTGGTTATACAGATCTAAGAAAAGGAATCGATTCTCTTTCAAACATCATTTCTCAAACCTATGGGATGGATCCTTTTCAGCTTGGAACTCTGTTTATGTTCTGTGGACGTAAAACAGACCGGATCAAGACACTTATATGGGAAGGCTTGAGTAGGAAAAACATGAGAAGTTAGCATTTTATTTAACGCAATTATCATTGAAGCTGATTGTAATGGCTTGTACCAGAATAACGGATCTGGTGTTAGAATATAACTCGTACTTGTTGAGAATGAAAAAATATATTATACTAAACATATTATTAGAAATCTAGGAGATAATATGTCTAAGACAGAGTATAAATCTACAAATCAATTAATGCGACATTTATGAGATAATGGAATTGATATTTCTGGAAAATTGCAAAAACAGCAGTTGATTAATACAGGATATTTTCATGGATATAAGGGATATAGATTTTTTGGCGAATCATATAACAAGATTCCGTTCATTTCATATAAAGAAATAAATGCAACGATTCAGCATGATACCAAATTAAAATCATTATTATATGGGAAAATGATGTTTATAGAAACAGCATTTAAAAATATTGCATTGAATACTATTATGGAAGAAATAGGTTCCAGTAGTATTTATGATATGTATGATAAAGTGGTAAGTAGTTATAAAAATTCAGAAGAATTATCAGAGGATATCAAAAAGAAATTACAGGCCAATAAATTAAATTTGCAAGGATCTATTCAAAATTCTATTGCAGCAGCTTATCGAAGAGATAATCCCAAAATAACTCATTTTTACAATACAGTGAATTATAATGAAGTACCTATATGGGCTGTTTTTGAAATATTGACAATGGGTGATTTTGGACATCTTTTATCTTGTTTGACAAAAGATATGAGGAAAAAAATATCAAGAAAGATAGGAATTAATTTATCCTGTGATACAAATTGTACATTAGTTTATAAGTATGTATATGCATTAAAAGATTTAAGAAATGCAATTGCACATAATGATGTTGTATATGATACCCGATTTAGAAAGATGGATCCGTCACGGCCAATGAAACAATGTTTGATTTTGGAAATGGGATTACCATACATAAATTTTTAAACTATTGGAGATTATATTATTTTAGTATGTTATTGTTTGAAACTTTTAAAAGTAACCAAAACAGAGATTAAGTTATTTGTAAGAGAGTTTGAAAAAATAACAAAAGAATATGAAAAAATGGTTAATGCTGAAGTGACCTCAGTAACTATTCATTCTGATTTGAATTTGCGAATGGAAATATTGAAAAAAACGATATAGAAGAGAGTAATTAAAAGATCAAAAAAATTCTCTTGAATATTTTGATTGGATATAGTATACTATTATTAGTAATTGGGGTATGTGTTTGCGGACGCATACTTGGAGGAGTCGGAGAAATCTGGCTCCTCTTTTTAAATTCAGGTAAGCTGGAGAATGATGAAGATAGGTGATGTTAGAACACCAAACGGCATTTGGACGTTCCGGATTATGATGTCCTTAAGGTCTCAGGAACTTTAAGAAATTAGTCTAAAAAATAAATCGCAACATTAAACACAATTATAAAAAATATTCCAAACAAAATACGCATTTAACATATAGAACAGGAGAAGGCACAAGAATGAAGACTATCATAGGAAAAATCACAATAGACATTCTAACATCGATCTATCAACTGTTTTGGTTTGTAATTTTGTTATCAATAATGCCGTAGCAGAATTACAAAGATTTATGGGTATCAGAAGATAAGACATCCAGAGAGCCAGAGGCAAGAACATTAAGAAGTTGTTAAGTATAAGACCAATGAGATAAAAGAGCAGGTACGAAACAGAGTACCTGCTCTTTTTTGGGTTTGCGCGCCATGGGCACGCTCTAACGGGTGCAAGTCCCGAACATGCCAAGATAGTGGGAAGTGTATAGCCGAACAGTAAGTTCGCTGCGAATATATGCAATGCATATTTTGTAACTTTTTCTTTCGAAAGTTTTATCTTATGCAATTTATGACTCCATCTTATAATCAAAGCATAGAAAGCAACAAAGAGTTATTTTCCAAGAATCAGAGTCGACAATGATCAGGAATCAAATTTTTGTAAAGGAGATTAAGATGGAACAGAAAGTAAATAATCCAATCCAAAAAGGAATGCTTTTCTTAAAACAGAATATTTCTTCAAAAGCGGAAGCTTTCGAATTGTTAGCAAGACAAGCAAAGAGTTTGGATTTGGTCAATGATGAAAAGTTGTTTATGAAGGCTTTGTATGAAAGAGAAGAAGAAGCACCAACTTCCATAGGATTTAAGATTGCAATTCCACATGGAAAAACGGAAGCAGTAAACAAACCATTTATTGCATTTGTTCAGCTAAAAGATGAATTCTTCTGGAACGAAGACGATGCTGAAAAGATAAAACTGATTTTTATGATCGGGGTTCCGAAAGAAAATAAAGGAAATATTCATCTAAAATTTATTTCACAGCTTAGTAAGAGACTATTAGATGATACATTTATCGATCAGCTGATCAAAGCAGAAAATGAAGACGAAGTATATGAGATTTTAAGTTCAGTAAATATTTAATTGGAGGAGAAAGATGAAAATTGTAGGAGTTACAGCTTGCCCAGCAGGAATTGCACATACATATATGGCACAGGAAGCAATCGAGAAAGAATGTAAGAGCAGAGGATATGACGTAAAAATCGAGACTCAGGGAAGCATGGGAATCGAAAATGAATTAGAGCAGGATGAGATTGATGAAGCAGATGCAGTGATCTTAGCAATTGCGATCAATGTTGATGGAGAAGAACGTTTTGAAGAAAAACAGGATCAGGGAAAGGTATTGACAGTGGAACCTAGTGATGTTTTAAAAGATATCACATCTGTGATCGATCAATTAGAAAAAATGTAAAACAAAGCACAGAAAGGAAGAGAGATGAAAGATAACAAAATATTAAAAGACATTCAAAAAGCCTTTAATACAGGTGTTTCCTATATGCTCCCATCCGTTGTTGTCGGAGGTATTTTACTGGCAATTGCATTGTCAACAGGTACAGCAACAGATACAGGAATGCAGGTAACAAATCCGGTTATGAAAAACTTAAATGATCTTGGTAGTGCAGGATTTGCGATGATGATCCCAATCCTTGCAGGATATATTTCTTATTCATTAGCTGGCAAACCAGGATTAGTACCAGGATTTATCTTAGGATACGTAGCAAATAACCCAATCGGAGCAGGGGAAGTTAAAACAGGATTCTTAGGAGCGTTGATCCTTGGACTGGCAGCAGGATTCTTAGTACGTTGGTGTAAGACATGGAAAGTGCCGAATATGTTTAAACCGATCATGCCAATTTTGATCGTGCCAATCTTTACAACGTTAGTGATCGGATTGCTTTACATTTATGTGATCGCTACTCCAATCGGTATGTTAATGGATTGGTTAGTCAAAGTCTTAGGTGGTATGCAAGGAGGAAATGCCCTCTTATTAGGAGCGATCATTGGAGCAATGACAGCAGTGGATATGGGTGGACCAATCAACAAAACAGCAACAGCATTTACATTAGCATTGATGGCTGAAAGCGTTTATGCACCAAATGGAGCACACAGAATTGCATGTGCGATTCCACCATTAGCATTAGGAATTTCAACATTTATCGAACGTAAGAAATACACAACAGACGACAAAGATTTAGGTTTATCCGCATTCTTTATGGGACTGATCGGTATCACAGAAGGTGCGATCCCATTTGCAGTCAAAGATATGAAACATGTATTACCATCTATTGTGATCGGTAGTGCAGTTGGTGGAGCAATCGGAATGATGAACAATGTCGAAGCATTGGTACCACATGGTGGATTGATCATTTTACCAGTTGTAAATGGAAAAGTATGGTATGTGATTGCAATGTTTGTTGGAGTCGCAGTATCGGTGGCACTTTTACATTTCACAAAACCCAATCTAGAAGTTGAAGAAAAAGAAGCAAGTAAATAGAAAATTTAGAAATATAAAAGGAGTACAATATCATGAAAAAATTACCAATCAAAAAAGTTGTAGAAGGATTATTAGAATTACAGAAAACAGGACAGAGTGCAACACTTCTTGGAATCGGACCAATGTCTAAAAACTGTGTACAGGCAACACTTGAGTTATCAAAAGAAGATGATTACCCAGTTATGTTCATTGCAAGTCGTAATCAGGTAGATGCAGACGAACTTGGTGGAGGATATGTAAATGGATGGAATCAGTTTACATTCGCACAAGCAGTAAAAGAAGTAGCAGATGAGATCGCATATGACAACCAGTACTATTTATGCCGTGACCACGGTGGACCATGGCAGAGAGATAAAGAAAGAAATGATCATCTGGCAGTCGATGAAGCAATGAAGCTTGGAAAATTATCTTATAAGACAGATATCGAAGCTGGATTTGACCTTCTGATGATCGACCCAACAAAAGACCCATTTGAAATTGGAAAAGTTATTCCATTAGACACAGTAATAGATAGAACTGTAGAATTGATCGATTATTGCGAAAAAGTAAGAAAAGAAGCAGGACTTCCTGAGATCGGATACGAAGTTGGAACAGAAGAAACTAACGGTGGACTTACATCTACAGAAAAATATGAAACATTTATCACTCGTCTGGAAGTAGAACTTACAAAACGTGGATTGCCAATGCCAACATTTATCGTAGGACAGACAGGTACATTAACAAGAAAGACAGAACAGGTTGGAACATTTAATTTTAAGAATGCTTATGATCTTGCACAGATGGCGAAAAAATATGGTGTAGGATTAAAAGAACATAATGGAGATTACTTAGATGATGTAACATTATTAGAGCATATTCCATCAGAGATCACAGCAACAAACGTTGCACCACAGTATGGTACAGTAGAAACAAGAGCTTACTTACATCTGGCAGGAGTAGAAGCTAAATTAGTACAATACGGACTTGTAGAAGAAGCTTCTAAGACAAGAGATGTCTTACTGGTACATGCGATCAAGAGTGAACGCTGGAGAAAATGGATGGTTGGAGATCAGACAAAACTGACAGTTGATGAGATCATGAAAGATGAAGAATTATCCGAAGAGATCCTTGATATCGCAGGACACTACACATTTAATGATGAAGAAGTAAAAGCAGAAATTCAGAAAATGTATGCAAACCTTGCTAAGCATCATATTGATGGAAATCGTTATGTTATTGACAGCATCAAACGACCAATCAGAGATTATGCAGAATGCTATAATCTAAAAGGTGTTACATCAAGAATTTTGGAATTAGATAAATAATAAATGCACAAAACCGCTCATATGAGCGGCTTTTGTGTTATTATAAAATCGTAAAAAAGAAAATTAAAAATGGGGGAGCATGTAGATGGTAAAAGGAAGAATGCTGACGGTGATTAAGTATTTAGAAAAACATAGAGAAACAGAATATCGTCAGATTGCTGAGGGAATCAACGAAACAACAAGAGCTATTCGCTATGATATCGATAAGATTAATGATGAGTTATCCCTACAGAAACTTCCACTGATCGAAAAATTATCAAAAGGTAAGATCAAAGTTCCAGAAGATCTTGATCTGTCTATATTTCTTGAGGACAATGAATTTGTTTTTTTACCGCAGGAACGAATTAATATTCTACGTCTGATCATTCTATTTGACACGGAAAATTTAAACATCAGAAAACTATGCGAGATTTTACAGGTTTCCAGGAGATCCATTCAAAATGATATTGAAGAGATACAGAAAAAATTAGAAAAAGATGATATCTATCTTGAATATAATAAACATTTCTTTTTGAGAGAAGAATCCGAGGAGAAATCTTATGAAGTAAGAAGTCAGGAAATCAGAAAACACATTAAGATTTTATATAAAACACGTCTGACAACGACTTATGAAGCCTATATTAAAAATCGAATTTATAAAATATTTTTACCAGTAGATTTAAATGAATTGTTTTTATGGATTGATGGATTACTAAAGAAAACAGGATGGATCTTTAGTGACCAATCGTTTAAATGGTATGTTGCAAATATCTGTACATTTACATGGTATATGATCAAAGAAAAAAGTCTGCCAGAAAAAGAATGGGGTAAAACAGGAGAAATCGGAGAGAGTCTTAAAGATTATGAAAAGTGTATTGGAAAAATATTAGATTATAGACAAAGTGAGATTTTAGCTGGTTTTGAAAAATATACGAATAAATATGTTCATCTGGAAGTAACAGATAATCTGATGAACATTGAAGATATGGCAGAAATGTTGATTTCAAAAATGCAGGGATCTTTAAAGATTGATTTTGATCAAGATGGTATTTTATTAAAAGGATTACTAAATCATCTTGGTCCAATGACCGATCGTATTAAAGGAAATGTACAGCTACATGATGATGTAAGTCAATTTATTCCGGAGAAATATCAATATGTTTATATTGCATTAAAAGAGATATTAAAAACAGATTTATTGCTTATGCATTTGACAGAAAATGAGGAGATTTATCTCGCAATCTATTTTATTGGAAGTTTAAGAAGAATGCAGAAAAATTCTTATATGAATGTTCTCTTGATCTGTGGATATGGATACGGAACGACGTCAGTGGTAAAAGATGCTTTATTGAATAGCTATCAAGTATTTGTAAAAAAATCAATTTCAGCATATCAGGTAAAGCATTTTAAAGAATGGGCAGATGTTGATGTTGTGATTTCTACGGTTGATGTAGAACTTCCGGTGGATAAGCCATTTGCGAAGGTAAATGTTATTTTTAACAATGATGATTATATTAAATTAGATTTCTTAGGACTGCAGAAGAAAAATGTATTAACAAATTATTTTGCAATCGAGAGAAGACTTGATTTTCTAAATGATGAGGATAAACATAAAGTTATGGCAGTCATCAAAGAAGAACTAGGATACAAAGAGGTTAGGATTCCAGCAAAACTTCAGACATTAAGTGATCTTCTTGGAATTGCTGATATCCAGTGTGTAAAAAGAATCGATGATTGGAGAGATGCAGTTAAGAAGTCAACGGAAGTCTTAAAATATCATGGGAATGACGCTGAAAAATATTGTAAAAACGTCATTGAAGGGATGGAAGTGAGAGGATTTTATTCTGTGACAGATGAAGTGTTTGCATTGCTTCATGGAAGTGAGAATGCAGGGATTTCTGTTAGTTGTATGAGCTTATTGATCAGTGAAGAACCAGTCAGATTTGGCGAAAAAAAGGTGAATCTGATTTTTTGTTTGGCAAGCAGGGACAAAAAAGAACATATTCCAGTTGTTACGAGATTAATGAGAATGATTAGCATGACAGATTTTATTGAAAGACTAAAAAAATGCAAAACACCTGATGAGGCAATGTCTGTAATCTATGAGTGTGAAAAGGAGATAGAGGAATATGCAGCCAATCATTAAAAAGGAAAATATATTATTCGATGTCAAGGCAAAGAATAAAGAGGAGATGATCAATCAGATGGTTGGATTGTTTTCAAAAGGGGGATATTTATCAGATAAAGATCAATTTCGCAAAGATGTTTTAGCAAGAGAAGAAATATTTCCAACTTATATAGGATTTGGAATCGGAGTTCCCCATGGAAAAAGTAAAGGTGTAAAAAATGCAGGACTTTGTGTAGCAAAATTAAAAAATGCAATCCAATGGACAGATGATGAAGAGGCAGATTTTATAATTATGATTGCAGTTGGTGATGAAGAAAAAGGAGAGTTTCACTTACAATTATTATCAAAAGTTACGAGATTAATGATGCATGAAGATTTTCGTAACACATTAAAAAATGGAACCAAGGAGTCCGTATATGAAGCACTGAATAAGATTTTGGAGGTTGCATAAATAAATGAAAAAGATATTAAAAGAGATTCAGAAACATTTAATGTCAGCTACATCCTATATGATCTTATTTGTGGTTCCAGGAGGTGTTTTCTATGCGCTGTCCATTATGATCAATGGAAAAGCAGAAATGCCAGCACAAGGGATTGCAGTGGAGTTAAATCAGATAGGTGCTGCTGGACTTGCGTTATTCATTCCAGTATTGGGAGGGTATATTGCATATAGTATTGCAGACAAAGCAGGAATTGGTCCGGGCTTTATCGGAGCTTACTTAGCGAGAGAAGTTGGGGCAGGATTTTTAGGTGGAATGTTAGCAGGATTTTTGGCAGGTTATACTGTGAAGGCGTTAAAGAAGATAAAGCTAAGAAAAGAATATAGAACACTTGAAACCATCTTTCTTTACCCATTAGTTGGGACGTTAGTTTCAGGAGGAGCAATTTTATTTTTATTTGGAAAACCACTTGCAGTTTTCATGAATTGGATGACTGCACGATTAAATGGAATGTCAGGAATATCAAAAGTGCCACTTGGATTGTTACTTGGTGCGATGGTAGGGATTGATATGGGAGGACCAATTAATAAAGTCGCATATACATTTGCACAAACGCAGGTAGATACATTACCATATTTAATGGGTGGCATTGGGGCAGCAGGAGCTGTTCCACCAATCGGGATTGGATTAGCGACAATCTTTTTTAATAAAAAATTTTCAGAAGAAGAAAGAAATTCAGGGAAAGCAGCAATTCTTATGGGGTGTATGGGCGTTACAGAAGGAGCTATCCCATTTGCAACAGTAGATCCAGTGCGTATGATTCCAATATATACATTAGGTTCAGCAGTTGCATGTATGGTAGGTTTTTTATTTGGTGTGACCAATCATGCACCATGGGGTGGCTTGATCGTATTGCCAGTTGTAGAGCACAGGTTTGGATATATTGCGGCTGTGGTGATCGGAGCAATGGTAGTAGCAGTTTTAACTGGAATTTTAAAGAAAGATTATGTGCCAGAAAAAACAACAGAAATTGAAGAAGATATTGAATTAACATTTGAAGATTTTTAAGAATTTAGGGGGAAAATCATGAAAGTAGTAGGAGTTACAGCGTGTCCATCAGGAGTTGCACATACATATATGACAGCAGAAGCATTAGTGATCGCAGGAGAAAAATATGGAGTGGATGTTAAGATTGAAACACAAGGGGGTGCCGGAATAGACAATGAACTGACACCAGAAGATATTAAAGAAGCGGTTTGTGTGATATTGTCAAGCGATATAGCAATTGAGGGAGAAGAAAGATTTCATGGAAAGAAAGTCATGAGAATGGGAATACAGGATTTAATGAAGAAAGCAGATCCGGTCATCAAAAAGATAAAAGAAACATTTAAATAAACTGGCACCATTAAAATTTAAAAACATTGAATTAGCAGGAGGGATTATTTATTTTCTAGTGAATGCCATGGCAGAACGGATGAGACGAATCAGAAATTAAATACGACCAAACACAAACACACCATTCGGAAATTGGTACTACAAATTGCACAAAAACAATAACAAAGACATATTTATTACTGAAAATTTTGCTAACGCCAGAGTGCAAATGCAAATGAAATCTTGTAATTTCCTAGAAAATAATGCTACATATTGATTCTCCGAAATTAATTTGATAAAATATAAAGCATAAATACAGGATACATAATACAACGCAATATAAAGAGGAGAATAACAATGCATTTATTAGGAACGATTGCAATGATCTTAGTGTTAAGTTTAATGATCGCAGGGCTTTTAAAATTAAATTACAAGGATTTATGGGTATCAGAAGATAAGACATCCAGAGAGCCAGAGGCAAGAAGATTAAGAAGTTGTTAAGTATAAGACCAATGAGATAAAAGAGCAGGCACGAAACAGAGTACCTGCTCTTTTTGAGCTTACAATAAGAAAGAACTGCTGATTCCGCCATCTACAACAAGGTCGATTCCACTAATGAATCGTGCGGCATCAGAGCAAAGGAAAGCAGCTGCCATTCCAAGGTCTTTTTCTTTTGCGAAACCACGAAGAGGTGTGCGGTTTTGAATTTCTTCTAATCGTTCTGGTGTTTTTAAGTTTGTTTTTGCGAGCATATCTGTGTATACGAATCCAGGATTTAAGCTGTTGACACGGATGCCATATGGACCAAGATCGCGGGAAAGGCTTCTTGTAAGACCTTTGACACCGCTTTTACATAAAGTATAGGCCTGAATATCATGCATTCCGAGGATTGAAGCAAGGGAAGAGATGAAGAGAATGCAGCCGGATTTTCGTTTCTTCATATTCGCAGCAACAGCCTGTGAGAATAAAAATGGTGCTTTAGCCTGAGTAGCGATGATGGTATCTAATTCTTCTTCAGTAAAGTCAAAATAATCTTTTTTGTTATTGATCCCGGCATTGTTAACCAGAATGTCGATAGGTGTAGTTTCTTCAATCTTGGAAATGAGTTCGTCATAGTGTGCGGTATCTGTGATGTCGAATACGTAATAAGAACAACGTTCCCCAAGCTTGTTGGCAGCTTCTTTTAATTTTTCTTCTCGACGTCCAAGAATAATAACGTTCGCATCCGCATCCAGAAGTTCGCTTGCAATGGCGAACCCGATCCCGGTAGCTCCTCCAGTGACGATGGCAGTTTTTCCTTTTAAGGAGATTTCTTTTTTCATAATGCTTTCCTTTCGTGAAAATGTTAAAAAACAACAAAAAATATTTAAAATAAAGAAAAAATCTTTATAACAAAGATTATAATACAAATAACAAAAATGTCCATATGAAAATACAGTAAAATAAGGAAGTATTTAAGGAAAGGATAGGCAGAATCTATTGACATTATAGAGAATAATATTTATAATAAAAGGTATATGTGAAGACAAATATATGGAATGTTTTACACAGCATATAACAAGTATACAGGTAACAAAACAGGTCAGATGACTGAAGGGGAGATTTATGGATACTACATTAATAATTATGGCAGCCGGAATCGGATCAAGATACGGTGCAGGAATCAAACAGCTTGCGAAGATGGGACCGAATGGTGAGATCATTATGGATTATTCAATTCGTGATGCGAAAGAAGCTGGATTTAATAAGGTTGTATTTATTATCCGTAAGGACATCTTTGAAGAATTTGAAGAGATAATCGGCAGCCGAATTAAAGATCAGATTGATGTAGAATATGTATTTCAGGAATTAGATGACCTTCCAGAAGGATTTGAAGTACCAGAAGGACGTACAAAGCCTTGGGGAACAGGACAGGCTGTTCTTTGCTGCAAGGATATCGTCAAGGAACCATTTGTGATCATCAACGCAGATGATTACTATGGAAAGGAAGCTTTTGTGAAGCTTCATGATTTCTTAGTATCTGGAGAAGATCTTGGAAGAGAATTCACAATGGGAATGGCAGGATTTATCCTGAAGAATACATTAAGTGACAATGGAACTGTCACACGAGGAGTGAGTGTTGTAGATGAGAATGGATTATTAAGCCAGGTTCATGAGACAACAGGAATTATGATGGGGGAAGATGGTAAGATCAAGTGTGATCTTCCAGATGTTCAGGAATGGATCAGTCCAGAAGATAAGGTTTCTATGAATATGTGGGCTGCATATCCAGAATTTTTAGAGTTCCTTGCAGAAGACTTCAAGACTTTCTTAAGTGAAGTAGAAGAAGGAGATCTGAAGAAAGAATATTTATTACCAAACATCGTAGACAAATTATTGAAAGAAGGACGTGCAAACGTCAAAGTATTAGAGACACAGGATCGATGGTTCGGTGTAACTTATCAGGAAGATAAGGAAGCTGTACAGGAAGCATTTGCCGGATTGATCAAAGAAGGTGTCTACCCAGCGAATTTATGGGGCTAAGATACATGGCATAATTTAGGGGCAGTCAGTGTTGAACTGGCTGCCTGTTTTATTTCAGAGGAAGTTTTGGTGAGGTCCGCTTTGGAATAGAATAAGGAGGATCAAAATGGAATATAGCAAAACAATTGCGGGAATTACGATAGAGATCTGTGAAAAAGCAATAGGAGAAGATCTTGTTTTAACTCTAAGCGGTGGTGAGAAACCGCATATTGGCTGTGTTGTTCAGGCAGTTCCACGCCCTTCGTTGAGTGGTGACGGAACGATCAGTGTCACTTCATCTGTGATCAATCTGACAGGTCACAAAGACGAATTTCTATGCCGCAGACTGGCTGAGAATCGATGCAGGGAAACAGGAAAAGTAGTGGTATGCACAGGCGGGGTGCACATGGATCATATAACGGGAGAACAGATCGAAGAATTATTAAAGAATATCGATCGTATGATGACAGAATAAGATCATAGAAGATGATCAGAAAGCAGGTGATTTTTTGAAATTTATTCATATCGCAGATGTCCATTGGGGAGCCAGACCAGAGAGAGAGCAGACATTTGGAAGGATCAGAGAACAAGAGATCAAAGAGACATTTCAAAGAGTCATTGATCATGCGAATAAGCAGCAGGCAGATCTGTTATTGATCGCAGGGGATCTGTTTGATCAGCCGCCAACGCAGCAGGAGCTGAGAGAAGTGGATTATCTATTGTCCAGATTGAATCATACAAGAACGGTTTTGATCGCAGGGAATCACGATCATCTGGAACCGCATGATGCATTTTCTCAGTATAAATGGAATTCGGAAGTTTATCTTCTGGATGGAAAACAAAGAGATCATATTTCTTTTGAAGATCTTGAAACAACCATTTATGGCTTTAGTTATTGGAAGAATCAGATCACGAAACCATTGTATGACCACATGAAACCAGATGAGAGAGAAGGCAGTGATTTTTCAATCCTGCTGGCACATGGAGGGGATGAAAGTCATATCCCGATTCAGAGAGAGGCGTTAAAATGGTCTGGATTCGACTATATCGCTCTTGGACATATCCATAGACCAGAGATTATTTTCGAAGATCTGATGGCATATGCAGGATCGTTGGAACCATTGGATCACACAGAGACGGGATACCATGGACTGATCGAAGGGGAGATCAGCGAAGAAAAGAAACAGATAACCTTCGTTCCCTTTGCAAAGAGAATGTATACACAAGTGGAAGTCATGATATCCGATGAGATGTCAGCGTTAGAGATCATAGATCGGGTGGAAACGGAACTTTCATATCGTGGAAGAGAGAATATATATGAGATCGTACTAACAGGAAGCATTGATCCACAGATCCATCTGGACTTTTATGAGATCACGAGCCAATATATGGTCACAGATATCATTTATGAAACGAAGAATCAATGGGAATACGAACAGTTATCAGAGGAAGATGATTTTATCATCCAGAAGGTCGCAGATATTTTAAAAGATGAACCAGAGGCTTTGCGTTATGCGATGGAAGCTTTAACATATGCCAGGGAGAAGTAAAAGATGAAGATTGAGGAGATCAATATTGATGGATTTGGAAAATTTCATAAATATCATTGCCAGACATCTGGGAAGTTAGAAGTTTTCTATGGCAAGAATGAATCTGGCAAGACGACGCTTCGTAAGTTTATGATCGCAATGCTGTTTGGGCTGGAGAAATCAAGAGGACTTGCTGCAAAATATGATGATCATACCAGATATCAGCCGGTAAATGGCGGCATTTACGGTGGCTCCATGGTCTTTGAAAAGGACGGGATCAGATATAAGATCATGCGAAACTTCGGCCAAGGGCAGACAGAGTGTCGTATATTTGATGCAGATACGATGGAGGAACTTAAGGGGAAGGAATACTTATTCGAATCCGATCAACAGGCATTTGAGAATACGGTTTCGATGACACAGGCAGAGATTCGTACTGGCAGAGAGATGAAGGAAGTTTTGCAAAATTCTATGGCGAATCTGCGAAGCAGCAAGGATGCAGCGATCGACCTTCGAAAAGCGATCGATCATTTGAAAGCCAGACGAAGACAAGTGCGAAAAGATCCTGTTTTTGCACAGATTGACAACTTGCGAAGACAGCAGGGGTCATGGCAGTATGATGCACAAGCGTTGAATGAATATGAACAGGAAGAGAGAGAGATTCGGAAACGTTTAAGACAAAAGAGAAAGTTGACGTTGCTTCAGAAGATTTTGCTGTGGTTTCGAAAGTTGTTTGGCGGAGAAGATGCAGAAAGAATTCGCAAAATAGAACTAAGACATCGCTTAGAGATCATAGAGATCGAGAAAACGCAGCTTTTGCAGCAAAAAGAGCAGGCAGATAAGAGAAAGCAGGAATACGAGATCTTGCTGGGGCAGAAAAGGAAGAAAGAACTTGAGATTCACGAGATAGAACTTGCAATGAAAGCGATCGAGGAAGCTGCAAGCCAGGTACAAAAGACTTTTGGACAGGAACTAAATGAGAAGATCTCAGAGATTTTTTGTGATATGACGAATGGAAAATATACGCAGACAGTCATGGATGAGAATCTTTCGATGATGGTTTATGATGGATTTGATCATATCGATATGAAGTATTTAAGCAATGCCACGGTAGAACAATTATACTTTGCACTGCGTCTTGCATCGGCCGATCTTTTATATGAAAATGATGCATTTCCGTTGTTTTTAGACGATGTGTTCGGGAATTATGATGACGAAAGACTGGCACAGACGATGCAGTATTTAAGTTACCATACAGACCGTCAGATCTTTTTATTTACGGGCAGGAAAGAAATACTTCGTTTATTGGATGAGAAAGAAATTTTATATCATCTTATTTCTTTATAGCTTTTTCTGTGCTAAGATAATGAGAGATAAAGTAACAAAGGAGATCAAAATATATGGCAAAGAAGATGACCATGGCAGACATCGCGAATTTATCAGGAGTTGGAAAAAGCACAGTATCCCGCTATTTTAACGGGGGATATGTAAAGGATGAGACGAGAGCGAAGATTCAGAAGGTCATTGAAGAATACAACTATACACCGAATGCATTTGCAAGATTGAATGCGAAACAAAGCAACGTGATCGGTGTAGTTGTGCCGACATTAAATTCTAAGATCACAAGCCGTGTGATCACAAGTATCGATCGGTATTTAAGAGAAAAGGGGTATACAACCCTTATTCAGAACTCAGACCACGATATTGATCAGGAATTACAGAATATCCAGCGCCTGATTCAGTTAAATGTGGATGGAATCTTGATCAGTTCCATAGCGATCACAAAGGACCACAAAGAGCTGTTAAAGAAAGCGGGAATTCCAGTGGTTGTTTTAACACAGGATTATGAAGATGGAATTTCCATTATTTATGATGATTATCATGCAGGGAAAACGATCGGAGAGTATATCGGGAAGAAAGGACATCAAAAGGTTGGATATATTGGTGTTTATGAGACAGACCAGGCAGTTGGGATCGAGCGTAGAAATGGTGTGTTAGATGGATTGAAAGAATATGGAATCACACCGGTGACAGGGAAGAGTGATTATAGTTTTATTGGTGGACAGACGGTTACAAGAGAATTACTTGAGAGGGAATCAGATTTAGATGCGATCATTTGTGCAACAGATCGGCTTGCGTTTGGTGCATATAAGATTTTACACGAACATAAGAAGAGGATTCCAGAAGAAGTGTCTGTGGCAGCGTTTGGAGGATATGATGAAAGTACCCTCCTGACGCCAGAGCTTACAACGCTAAAGTTTGATTCCTATGGAATGGGATACCTTGGAGCGGAAACGATCCTTAAGATGATCACAGGAGAACCAGTATCCAAGAAACAGATTGTGGGATATGAATTTATTGAAGGCGGAAGTGTCAGATCATAAATTCTTCATATGTGCTTATAATATCGCCCTCCTTCCGTATTATTCGGAACGGAGGGCTTTGCCGTTTACCTGTTGCTTTGTTAAGTCGTCTCATATAAAACACAAATAAAAGTAATAAAATAAAAAATGTGGTATCGATTCCATAAATACTATTGACAAATAGAAGAGAAAGTTATAAGATACAGATATGGAACCGATACCATAATAAGTTTCACAATAAAAAAGGAGAGAAGATATGGATTACGCAAAAATCGCCAGCCAGGTCATCGAGCATGTTGGTGGCAAACAAAACATTAAGTCAGTTCAGCATTGTGCAACAAGACTTCGTTTACAGTTAAAAGACAACGATCTTCGCAATGAAGATGCAGTCAGCGACATTGAAGGAGTTAAGGGAGTGTTCTTAACACAGTCACAGTTCCAGATCATTTTCGGATCAGGACTTGTAAACTTAGTGTGCGACGAAGTACAGAAGCAGTTAGGAATCTCAGTCGATACATCAGCAGATGATGAGAAAGAAGAGAAGAAAGGAAATGTTCTTCAGAGATTAGTAAAGTTATTAAGTGATATTTTCGTACCGATCATTCCAGCCATCGTAGCAGGTGGTCTGTTAATGGGAGTGAACAATATCCTGACAGCAGCGATGTTTAGTGGAAAGTCTGTTATTGATCTGTACCCACAGTTTAAGGGTCTGGCAACAGCGATCAACATGTTTGCAAGTGCTCCATTTGCATTTTTGCCAGTATTGATCGGATTTAGCGCAACGAAGAAGTTTGGCGGGAATCCATATCTTGGAGCAGCCATGGGTATGATCATGGTTCATCCAGATCTGTTAAGTGCATACAGCATCGGTATCGCCAAAGCACCAGTATGGGATATCTTTGGATTTAAGATCCAGGCGATCGGATATCAGGGAACTGTACTTCCAGTATTAGCAGTTGCATTTATTTTAGCAACGATCGAGAAGAAGTTACATAAAGTAACACCAACATGGTTAGATAACCTGACAACACCATTGATCGCTATCATGGTAACATCATTTTTAACATTCATCTGCGTAGGACCAGTGTTAAGAGAAGCAGGTAACTTATTAGCAGATGGAATCACATGGGTATATAACACACTTGGATTTGTCGGTGGAGGATTATTCGGACTTGCATATGCACCGATCTGTCTAACAGGAATGCATCACAGCTTTATCGCGATCGAGACACAGCTGATCGCAGCCAAAGCAACAACAGGTGGAAGTTTTATCTTCACAACAGCAAGTATGAACAACGTAGCACAGGGAGCAGCCGTATTAGCAGTTTTATTCTTAACAAAGAATGAGAAGATGAAATCAATCTGTTCTGCATCAGGTGTTTCTGCATTACTTGGAATCACAGAACCAGCAATGTTCGGTGTAACACTGAAATTAAAATATCCATTCTACGCTGCCATCATCGGTTCAGCCGTAGGTAATGCATATTGTGCAGCAACAGGAGTTTTGGCACAGGCATTAGGAGCAGCAGGACTTCCGGGATTCCTGTCCATGCTTCCAAAAGATTACTTAAACTTCGTGATCGGACTGCTCTTATCCATGGGAGTATCCGCAGTTTTAACTGCAGTCTTCTGGAAGAAGTTTAACGTCGAAGGAGAAGATCACAAAGCAGAGACTCCGGTTAAAGAAGAAGTAAAAGAAATCGAAGTACAGGAACCAGCAGATACAACAGAAGAAACAAATGAATTATATGCACCAATGAAAGGTGAAGTTTTAGATGTAGCAAAGTCTGCAGACCCAGCATTTGCAAGTAAGGCAATGGGAGAAGGTGTAGCGATCAACCCAAGCGAAGGCATCGTATATGCACCAGCCGATGGAACAATCAGTCTGATCTTCCCTACAAAACATGCAATGGGGATCACATTAAACTCAGGAGTAGAACTTCTGATCCATGCAGGAATCGATACAGTTAAGATGAATGGCGAAGGTTTTGAGACTTTCGTAGAAACAGGAGCCAAAGTAAAGAAAGGTGATAAATTATTATCTTTTGACATGGATCTTGTGAAAGAAAAAGGATACAAGACACAGACGATATTCTTAGTTGCAGATGCGAAAGGAAAAGAAGTCGAAGTGGTTGAAGCAGCGGATGCAGATAATAATACGAAGATCATGAATTTAAAATAATCATTATTCGAAGAAGGAAAGGAAACCAGGGCAGATGTTTGAAAAATACAAGAAAGTCTATAAGGCGGATTATGAAAAATGGTATAAAGAAAATGAAGCTTATAGAGAACGTGTGGCAGCAGATCAAGACCGATTAAAATTTCATTTAATGCCAAAGACAGGATGGTTAAATGATCCAAATGGTTTATGCCAGTTTAATGGGACATACCATATTTACTACCAGTACACTCCATTTGAACCAACTGGTGAGTTAAAGACATGGGGACATTATACGACAAAAGATTTTATTCATTATGAAGATTTTGGACCAGTCGTATTCCCAGATGAAGACATTGATGCCCATGGTGTCTATTCCGGCTCTGCATTTATTGAAGATGATACGATCCACTATTTCTACACAGGAAATTTAAAATATTTTGACAGAGATGATTATGACTATATCAACAGTGGACGTGGAAGTAATACGATCACATTTACAAGTAAAGACGGATATGAGTTTACCAAAAAGGAATTGTTAATGACAACCGACGATTATCCGGCTGACATGAGCAACCATGTGCGTGATCCAAAAATCTTTAAGAAAAATGAGAAATATTACATGGTTCTTGGAGCAAGGGATGTCGAAGGTGTGGGTATGATCCTTCTATATGAATCTACAGATCTTAAGAACTGGACATACAAGAATCGTATCACAACTCCACAGAAGTTTGGTTATATGTGGGAATGTCCGGATCTGTTTGAGATGGACGGACAGTTATACATCATCTGCTGCCCACAGGGAGTAGAAACACAAGGCATTGATTACGAAAATGTTCATCAGGTCACAGCAATGAAATTAGACTATGATTTTGATACCGATGAATATGAGATCACAGATATCAAACTTTTTGACCGTGGGTTTGATTTCTATGCCCCACAAACTTTTGAGGATGAAAGTGGAAGAAGGATTCTGATCGGATGGATGGGAATCCCAGACGCAGACTATACGAATCCAACCGAAGAAGCTGGATGGCAGCATGCACTGACGATCCCAAGAGAATTATCCGTAAGAGATGGAAAACTGATTCAGGAACCAATCGAAGAATTAAAACAACTTCGAAGCGAGGACAAAGCAGTTTGTACATTTTGTTATGGACAGACGATCATCATGCAAAATGCAATCTATGAAGCTGTTGTAGATTTTAAACGATGCAGAGAAATGGTAATGACACTGCGCGAAGGAATCACTCTTTCCTATAAAGACAATATCCTGACCTTAAATCTTGGAGTCTATGGAAGTGGAAGATCAACAAGAAAAGTCAGATTAGAAAAATTAGAGCATCTTCAGATTTTTGCGGATACTTCATCCTTAGAAATCTTTGTGAATCATGGAGAAGAAGTTTTTACAACAAGAATCTACAATCATTATGGAAGACTACTGATTAATGGAGAATGTTCTGGTATAATGACTGTATATCCATTAAAATCATTTGAAATCGAAGGAGGAAGACATGAAGAATAAATTATGTGGGATCGGAGAAGCACTGATCGATTTTATTCCAGAAGTTAAGGGACAGAGACTAAAAGATGTACCTTCATTTAAAAGAGTTGCGGGAGGAGCACCTGCCAATGTAGTCGGGGCAGTTACGAAGCTTGGTATTCCATCCAAATTTTTAACAAAGCTTGGAGATGATCCATTTGGAGATTATATCGTGGAAGTATTAGATGAAGCAGGAATCGACACTTCTAATATTGCAAGAGACAAAGAAGGGGAAACAGCCTTAGCATTTGTATCCCTTGCCTCTGACGGAAATCGTGATTTCAAATTTTATAGAAAAAACAGTGCAGATTTACGCTACAGTGTAGAAGATATCCCGGCAGATATCTTAAACGATTGTGGAATGATTCATTTTTGCAGTGTAGACCTTGTGGAATCTCCAATGAAAGAAGCTCACAAGAAACTGATCGATATGGCGATTGCGCAGAATGTGAAAGTATCTTTTGATCCAAACTTAAGATTTTCATTATGGGACGATCTTGATCAATTAAAAGAGACAGTCAATGATTTCTTAAAATATGCAGATATCATCAAGATTTCTGACGAAGAACTGGAATTTATCACAGGACATACAGATATCAAAGATGCTCTGGACGGTTTATTTGCTGATCGTGCAAAATACGTTATCTACACAAAAGGAGCTGACGGAGCAGAAGTGTATACGAGAAATGGAATGGTAGAAGCTTCTGGATATAAAATCGATGTCCGAGATACGACAGGTGCTGGAGATTCGTTTATCGGAGCATTCCTATACTGTCTGTTAAATGATGAAGTAGAAGATTTGGAGTCCGTAAGTGATGACACATTAAGAAACTACCTTGATTTTGCCAATGCTTATGCAGCGAACACAACAACAAAAGAAGGTGCATTAGCAGCCATGGCAGATCGAGCTGAGATGGATGAATGGATGAAGACATTAAAGAAATAAATCAAATAAATCCTTATAGACCATAGAAGAAAGAAGAGTTGAATGTAGTATTTGGCTCTTCTTTTTTGTAGTAGAAGAAATCTCCGAGACTCCTAAATCAGAAAAGGAGATCGTAGAACGTAATTAAAACACAGTATACATGAAAAAATATTTGTTAAATCCTTGACAACATATTTTTTTAGTCATATAATTAGCGTACAAAGTATTGGTACACGAAAAATAAAACATACGAAGAATATAACAGGCAAATTATTTTGACCAGACAGGAGGATAAAAAGAATGGTTGAATTTAAATTAACGAAAGAACAACTGCTTGCAAAGGAATTGTTCAGAAGTTTCGCTGAGAATGAGATCAAACCAATTTCCAGAGATATGGATGAAGCAGAGAAATTTGATATGGATCTGTTAGATAAGATGAAGAAATACGGTCTGATGGGAATTCCATATTCTAAAGAATATGGTGGAGAGGGAGCAGATGTATTAACATATGCTTTAGCAATGGAAGAGGTATCCAAAGTTGATGCCAGTGCAGGAATCACAATTTCCGTACATACTTCTCTTTGCTGTTCTTGTATTAACGACTATGCATCAGAAGAACAGAAACAGAAATTCTTACGTCCATTAGTTGACGGAAGTAAGATTGGATGTTTTGGACTGACAGAACCAGGAGCTGGAACAGATGCCAGCGGAGTTAAAACAACTGCAAAATTAGACGGTGATCATTATGTATTAAATGGTCAGAAAGTATTTACAACAAACTCTGGATTTGCAGATACATTCATTATTTTTGCTTACACAGATAAGAGTGCAGGAACAAGAGGTATGTCTGCATTTATCGTAGATAGAGACAGCGAAGGATTAACAGTCAGCAAAGATATTCCTCGTATGGGAATCAGAGCAGCATCCAACGCAGAAGTAGCATTAGTTGATGTGAAAGTTCCAAAAGAAAACCTGATCGGAAGAGAAGGAATGGGATATAAGATCGCTATGGGAGCTTTAGCAGGAGGACGTATCGGAATCGGTGCTCAGTCTGTTGGTATTGCACAGGGTGCATTAAATGAAGCGATCAAATACGTAAAAGAAAGAAAACAGTTTGGAAAACCAATCGCAAAATTCCAGAATACACAGTTCTTGATCGCAGCATTACAGACAAAGATTGATGCAGCAAGATTAATGGTATGGAGAGCAGCGAAAGCAAAAGATGATCATGAAAATTTTGCACCACTTGCAGCACAGTGTAAATTATTTGCTTCTGATGTAGCTGTTGAAGTTACAAGAGGAGCAGTTCAGATGCTTGGTGGATATGGATACTCAAGAGAATATCCAGTAGAGAGAATGTATCGTGATGCAAAGATCACAGAGATTTATGAAGGTACATCCGAAGCTATGAAGATGATCGTTGGCGGTGGATTATTAAGATAAGAAAGAAGGAGACAAGAGAATGAAGATTGTTGTTTGTGCAAAACAAGTACCAGATACAACGGAAGTAAAATTAGATCCAAAGACAAATACACTGATCCGTGATGGTGTTCCAAGTATTATTAACCCAGATGATAAAGCAGGAATTGAAGCAGCACTTCAGTTAAAAGAAAAATGCCCAGGAAGTACAGTAACTGTTGTTTCTATGGGACCACCTCAGGCAGATGTTGCATTAAGAGAAGCATTAGCAATGGGATGCGATGATGCATTATTGATCTCAGATCGTGCATTTGGAGGAGCAGATACATGGGCTACTTCTTCTACAATTGCAGCAGCATTAAAGAAATTAGACTATGATGTGATCATCACAGGTCGTCAGGCAATCGATGGAGATACAGCGCAGGTTGGACCGCAGATCGCAGAACACCTTGGAATCCCTCAGGTAAGTTATGTAGAGAAGATGGATGTAGAAGGGGAAGATACTTTAGTTGTCCAGAGACAGTTTGAAGATCGTCACCAGATCATCGAGGTGAAGACACCTTGTCTTTTAACAGCATTAGCTGAACTTGCTGATCCAAGATATATGTCTGTTCACGGTGTATTTGATGCATATCGTGAAAAAGAAGTTAAAGTATGGGGATTAGAAGATATCAAAGATACAGTCAATGAAGGAAATATCGGATTAAAAGGTTCTCCTACCAGAGTTAAGAAATCCTTTACAAAACAGGCAAAAGGTGCAGGAACGATCTTAAATGATCTCTCCGATGACGAAGCAGTTGCCGCAATCGTAGAAAAATTACAGGAAAAACACATCATTTAAGGTAAGGAGGACAATCAAAATGTGTAAAGATGTTTATGTATTTGCTGAGCAGAGAGATGGAAATCTTCAGAAAGTCGGTATCGAACTGATCGGAGAAGCAAGAAAGCTTGCAGATGATCTTGGACAGAATGTAGTTGCAGTTTTACTTGGAAATCAGATTAAAGACAAAGCAAGTGAACTGATCGCTCATGGAGCAGATAAAGTTGTAGTAGTAGATGATGAAATGCTGGCAGAATATGTGACAGAACCATATGCAAAAGCAATGATGGAGATCATTCAGTCCCATAATCCAGAGATTGTTCTCTATGGAGCAACATCGATCGGACGAGATCTTGCACCAAGAGTTTCTGCAAGAATCCACACAGGATTAACAGCAGACTGTACAAAACTTGATATTGATGAAGAAACAAAATTATTAATGATGACACGACCAGCATTTGGTGGAAATATCATGGCTACGATCGTCTGTGAAGATTTCAGACCACAGATGGCAACGGTAAGACCTGGTGTTATGAAAGCATTAGAAGCTGATGAAAGCAGACAAGGTGAGGTTGAAGTTGTTGAAGTAAACTTTACAGATGCAGATATGAATGTTAAGATCCGTGAAGTTGTAAAAACAACACACAAATCTGTAGATATCACAGAAGCTAAGATCCTGGTAGCAGGAGGACGTGGTGTAGGAAATGCAGAAGGATTTAAAGATCTTGAAGCATTAGCGGATACATTAGATGGTGAAGTGGCAGCATCAAGAGCAGCTGTAGATTCAGGATGGATCAGCAATGACCGTCAGGTTGGACAGACAGGTAAGACGGTTCGTCCAGAGTTATACTTAGCATGTGGAATTTCTGGAGCGATCCAGCACGCAGCAGGTATGGAGAATTCAGAATTCATCGTAGCGATCAACCGAGATGAAGACGCAGCGATCTTTGATATCGCAGATCTTGGTGTCGTGGGTGATATTAAGAAGATCCTTCCAAAATTAAATGATGCGATCAAAGCAGTCAAAGAAAAATAAAGTATAAATGAAAACTCCTAAAAACATAAAAACTCAAAAAATTAAAAACTCCAAAAAACAGAAAGATGGACGGCGTGAAAACCGTCTATTTTTCTGCTTTTCGGAAAGTAAAAATACTTGACGAAGAATTGTTGAAATGTTACAATACAAAATATAATTAGCGTACGAAATATTTGCAAAATAAACAAAAGGAGAAATAAGATGAGATTTGTTGTGATTTTAAAACAAATTCCAGATGATTCGATCAAAAAAGAATATCAGGATGTGGATCAGTTAAATGACAGTGATAAGAACGTAATAAAAGAAGCACTGGATTTAAGAGACCGCTATGGTGGAACTGTAGATGTGATCGGATTTGGACCATTATCTGCAGAAGATGTTATGAAAGAGACGCTTACTTATGGAATTGATGATGCCTTCCTGATCAGTGATTCCCAATTCGCAGATATGGATGTATCACAGGTAGCCAAGATCGTCGCAGCGGTGATCAAAAAGCTTGGTCCATATGATCTGGTCTTATGCGGACGGCAGGCAATTGATGGAGATAGTGCCCATATGGCTTCTATGACCTCTTGTGCGTTGGAGATCCCATTGATCGCGTATTCTGACGAGATCACAGAGATGAAAGATGGAAGTGTTTTCGCAACATGTATGGGTGATCAGATGGCATATAAGGTAGAAGCAAAAACTCCAGCAATGATACTTTCTATCAGAGAGAAGAACAAGAACCGTTTTCCATCCGTACCAGATATCATGAAAACATATGATGGAACATATAAGACAAAGATATTGACGAATGAAGACCTGAATTTTTCTGTGACCAAGAGAAAAGTAACGCAACTTAGAAAATATGAAGTCAAAAGCAGCAAACAGCAAAAACTTGTTATGATCGGTGGAAAAGACGAAGAAGAAAAAGCGGCACAGATTCTTCAGTTATTAAAGCAAAAGAGCGTGATCTAGGAGGTGTATGGAGATGAATTTAGGGAAAAAAGAAGGAATCGTTGTTGTTGGAGAGATTCAAAAGAGAGAGATCATGCCGCTGACGTTGGAATTGATCGGGGCAGCAGGAAAACTTTCGAAGGAAAGAGATCTTTCATTGTCAGTTATTCTATCAGAATGTGGGATCAAAGAAGAGGCAAAGAAGCTTTACAATTACGGAGTTGATGAAATCCTCTGTATCGAAGATGAAAAATTAATAGAAGGACATATGCAGCTGCATCATGATGCTGTCATAGAAGTTTTAAAAGGAAAGGATCCGAAAGTGATACTGATCGGAGGAACAGCATCAGGAAGAGTTCTTGCAGGAAAGACAGCTTATGCATTTGATACAGAATTAGTCTGTGATGCATCGAAACTTACATACGATGAGAAACAGGAACAACTTATCATCACAAGACCGGCATTCGATGGAAAAAATATGGCAGACTTTGTGATCAATCCATCCTTGACATCGGTGATCACGATCCGTACAGGAGTGATGGGAAAAGCAGAATACAAGGAAGACAAACAAGGTGAGATGTTATATGTATATCCAGAATGTCTGAAGGAAGAACGACAAGATCTGATCTATCACGGAGTGGCAGGAAAAAGTGGAAAAGAAGTTCATCTGGATACAGCAAGGATCATAGTTTCCGGTGGCCGTGGGATGAAAGGAGAAGAAGGATTTGCGCTTCTTGAGAGACTTGCAGAGAAGATCGGAGGGGAAGTTGCATGTACAAGACCATGTGTAGATGCCGGATGGATGCTTCCAACACAGCAGGTAGGACAGTCAGGAATCTCCGTAAAACCGAAACTGTATCTTGCATTTGGGATTGCCGGGGCAATTCAGCATATGACAGGAATTGATGCAGATTGCATCATTTCAGTCAATAATAATCCGAGGGCTGCGATCTTTGCATACAGTGATTATGGTGTGGTTTCGGATGCAAAGAAATTACTGGAGAGTATGTTAAAACAGATGGAAGAAGGAAAAGAATTCTTATAAAAATGGATAAAAAAGTATGCTGTGTATCTGGTTTTGATATACAGCATACTTTTTTTAATATAAAGGTAAGTCTTAGAAAATACTGGTTAACGCAATGAATACAAGACAGTCGATCAGAGGAATGAAGATCTGTGTGACTGCGATATCCCAGTATGCTTCTTTATGTGTTAATTTACAGATACCTAATAAAGTGATCTGAGCTCCCTGATGAGGAAGGGTATCTAAAGTTCCAGCGGCGATCGTGGAAATTCTATGGATATCAGGAAGGCTGGCACCAAGTTTTAAATAAGTATCTTTTAATGCTTTAAAAGCGACTCCCATACCACCAGAAGCAGATCCGCAGGCACCAGCACAAACAGCAACGGTTACCATAACGAAGATTAAAGGAGGCATGGATAGATGTTTTAATCCTGCAACAAGATCAGTAAATCCCTGTGTTTTTGCAACAACACCACCAAATCCTACAACGATAGCTGTGTTAAGGATAGAAACTCCAGAATCAGCGGCACCTTTATTAAAGATATTGATCCATTCCGTCATGCCGTCGATTCGTTTAAACATTAAGATCGTGGCAAGTGCAACACCTGCAAATACAGAAGTTTCAACAGGGAAAGGATGCCATGGATTATTAAATAATACTAAGATCACGATGATCGGAAGGACTGCGATGGCAACATGTGGAAGATCCGGGTTTTCTTCTTCAGAAGGCAGTTCATCCTCAGATAATTGATATTTTAAAGTACTGTCAAAAAATCCATACCCTTTTTTAGTAAAAGAACGGGCACGAAATTCTAACCAGAAGAAAATCATCAAAAACATTGCGATCGCAGTTAACAAAGATGGAACAAACGCAGCCGTAGATGGTGTTCCAAGACTATCCATAGCGATAACATTCTGTACAGAAGGAGAACCAGGTCCACTCATAGACCAAGTCCAGCATCCTGCAGAGATGGCAGCAGGGATCAGGCGGCGGGTAAGATTTGCTTCTTTGAACAGATTAAGTGCGATAGGGTAAATAACAAAGAATACAACGAATCCGCTGACACCACCAAAGGTTAATAAACCAGTGATGATCATAATGATCGGTGCTACAAATTTTCCGTGACATAAACTGGCGATCGCACGTGCGATCGATTCTGCTGCACCAGTATACTGGTAAACAGCTCCGAACAAAGCTCCTACAAAGAATACCAAAAAGTAACTTGTGACATATTCTGCTGCGGCAGGCATGAATAAGTTTTTTAAACTGTCAAGAATCGGCATGCCGGAGCAGATGATCACAAAGGAAGTTACAAGAGGAGCGAGGATCAAAGCACTCATCTGTTTAAAAGCTAATAAACCAAATAAGATGATAGCAATGACCAATACTAAAATATGTATATTCATATAAATCTCCTTTTGGGGGACAATAAACTAGTTATTCAAGACCCATGATCTCATCTTTAAAAATCCGTTCATCCATGAGTTTCGGTTTGCCATCCATTTTTGGTACGAATCCCATATGGTCAAGAATCTGAGTCTGGATGTCAATTCCAGGTGCAACTTCAGTCAGATAAACGCCATCTTCTCGAAGTTCAAAGACAGCACGTTCTGTGATATACATAACTGGCTGGCCAACTTTATTGGCATATTTACCAGAGAAAGTGATCTGTTCTACGGTATCAATGAATTTATCAGATTTTCCTTCCTGGTCAATGATCAGTTTTCCGTCTTTTGTAGAACATTTTAAACCACCGGCAGTAAATGTTCCGCAGTAGTATACACGTTTAGCGTTCTGAGTAATATTAACGAAACCACCGCATCCTGCAATACGTGGTCCAAACTTGCTGACATTGATATTTCCATCTTTATCTGCCTGAGCAAGACCTAAGAATGCATCATCGACTCCACCACCATCATAGAAGTCAAACTGTGCAGGCTGGTCTAAGATCGCCTGAGCATTTACAGCCCCGCCAAATTGAGGTCCACCTTGAGGTACACCACCGACAGGACCAGCTTCTACTGTTAAAGTAAAGTGATCTCCGATACCTTCTTCATTTGCAACCATAGAGATATATTCAGGAATACCAATTCCAAGGTTTACAACGGTGTCAGGACGTAATTCCATCGCAGCTCGACGTCCAATGATCTTCTTAGGGGAAAGAGAAGGAGCTTCAAGGCTTCCAAGAGGAACACGAAATTCTCCAGTCATAGAACCATCATATTCACATCCGACACACTGTGTATGGTTTTCTTTGTTCTCTGTGACAACAACCGCATCTACGTAGATTCCAGGGACCTTTACAAGTTTTGGATCAACGTCTGTGACAACTTTCTCTACCTGTACGATAACTTTACCACCACAGTTTTTTGCAGCCTGTGCGATCGCAGTAGCTTCAGCAGTACAACATTCATGTTCCATTGTAATGTTTCCATATTCATCCGCATAAGTAGCACGGATCAGTGCGACATCGACATGGATCGCCTTATATAAGAGGCGTTCTTCTCCGCAGATATTAACAACTTCTACAAGATCTTCGGTTGTGATATCATTTAATTTTCCACCTTCTACACGTGGATCTGCAAATGTATAAAGACCAACATGTGTTAAAGTACCAAGTTTCTTGGCAGCAATATCACGATAAAGCTGTGATAAAGTACCCTGAGGAAGGTTATAGGCTTTGATCTTATTTTGCATGATTAGCTCACCCAGTTTAGGAGCCATATTATAGTGACCAGCAATAACCGTTGATGTCATACCCTCATGTGCAAAATGATCAGCACCACTTCCATCACGATTTCCCTGTCCAGCAGCATAAAAGTAAGTCAGATTTTTTGGGGAACCGGTTTCTAAAAATCGTTTTTCTAACGCAGAAGTTAATTCTTCTGGCAGATCACATGCTACAAAACCGTTGGTAGAGACGGTCATACCGTCTTCTACCAAGTTTGCAGCCTCAGCAGCAGTTAAAATTTTTACTTTAGCCATGGCTTTTTCCTCCCAAAATCACTCTAGAAATCTGTAAGATTTGCTTTACGTTTCTCTAAGAAAGCTGTCATACCTTCTTTTTTGTCATCAGTTGAGAATGCAAGACCAAATAAGTCTGCTTCTAATGTTAATCCGCTTGAAAGGTCTGTTTCTGTACCAGTGTTGATTGCTTCTTTTGCAAGAGAAATAGCATAGCTTCCTTTGCTCATGATCTTCTCAGCCATTGCCTTACAGGTATCAAGTAATTCAGCCTGAGGAACTACTTTGTTAGCAAGTCCGATTCTGTAAGCTTCATTAGCATCGATCATATCACATGTAAAGATCAATTCTTTTGCACGTCCTTTACCAACCAGACGAGCAAGACGCTGTGTTCCACCGAAACCAGGAAGGATACCAAGTCCTGTTTCAGGCTGTCCGAATTTTGCGTTATCAGATGCGATACGGATATCACAAGCCATAGAGATCTCACACCCACCACCTAATGCGAAACCATTGACAGCAGCGATCGTAACCTGAGGCATTGTTTCAAGTTTTAAGAAAGCTTCTTTTGCAAGCATTCCCATTTTTCTACCTTCTGCAGGTGTTGCATTTACCATTTCAGAGATATCAGCTCCAGCAACGAAAGCTTTTGCTCCAGAACCTGTTAAGATCACAACTTTGATATCTTTTCTCTCAGAAATTTCAGAGAAGCAAGCATCAAGTTCTGCTAAAGTTTCACTGTTTAGGGCGTTTAAAGATTTTGGACGGTTAATAGTAACAACGGCGATTTCGTTTTCCACTTCCATTAATAAATTGTTCATAACATATCCTCCTACATAGATTAAAAATAAATAATAAAATAATAAACAATGTATGCAATTTTTGGCAACACGAATATTTAGCATACAAATAACTTGTGCCTACATTATGCGCCCTTGTTATTAATTTGTCAATAAAAATTAGTGAAAATATATAAAAAAATAAAAGAATAAAAAAATGTATTGACAAAATGAACAAATAAAAATATAATTAGCACACAAAGTATTTGCACGCAAGTAATAAGACAAACAAACAATTACAAAGGCGTTCAGATAAAGTGATAATAAAAGAGAATAAGCCTAAGTAAGAAGAAAGGAAGATGTACGATGAATTTTGAATTAACACAACAGCAGGCAGCCATTCAGGAAACAGCAAGAAAATTTGCACAGGAAGAATTACTTCCAGGAGTATTAGAAAGAGATGCAAACAGTGAATTCCCAGTCGAACAGTTTCATAAGATGGGAGAACTTGGATTAGTCGGTCTTCCATATCCCAAAGAAGTTGGAGGACAGGGTGCAGATTATCTTTCCTATGTATTAGCAGTTGAAGAAATTTCCAAAGTTGATGCATCTATGGGAATTGGATATTCTGTTGTAACTTCTCTTTATGGTGGAAGTATCATGAACTCTGCAGCACCAGTAGAGAAGAAGAGAGAATTCTTAGAGGAAGTATTATCAGGAAAATGCTTCGGTTCCTTTGGACTGACAGAACCTAACGCAGGGTCTGATGCTGGTGGATGTGTCACAGTAGCAGAAAAAGATGGTGATGATTACATCTTAAACGGATTAAAATGCTTTAATACAAATGGACCATTAGCAGATTACACAGCGGTTTATGCACTGACAGAACCAGAAAAGAAAGCCAAAGGATTATCTTGCTTTGTAGTTAAGAAAGGAACACCTGGATTCAGTGTTGGAAAGATTGAAGATAAGATGGGAATCCGTTCTGCACAGGTATCAGAGATGATCCTTGAGAATGTAAGAGTACCAAAAGAAAATATGATTGTAGAATCTGGACAGGGATTCAAACTTGCAATGAAAACATTGGATGGTGGACGTATCGGTGTTGCTGCCCAGGGACTTGGAATCGCAGAAGGTGCATTTGAGATTGCCAAAGAATATCTAAAGACAAGAGAACAGTTTGGAAAACCATTATATAGAAATCAGTATCTTGCATTCAAGATGGCAGAACTTGAGATGGAAATCGAAGCAGCGAAATTAATGTTATATAAAGCAGCAACAGATAAACAGGAAGGAAGACCATACTCACTGCCAGCAGCGAAAGCAAAATATTTATGTACAGAAGCAGCAATGCATGTTACAACAGAAGCTGTACAGATGTTAGGTGGAAACGGATATATGAAAGAATATCATGTAGAACGTATGATGAGAGATGCGAAGATCACACAGATTTACGAAGGAACAAATGAAATCCAGAAACTGATCGTAAGCGGAGCAATCTTCCGATAGAAAAGAATATAAAATTAAAAATTTCTTCTCCTTAAGTAAAAAGTTATCGGATAGGTTTGAACTATCTGATAACTTTTTTCTATTTCTTCATAGAAAATTTTAATGAAATCTACTATGAAACAAAAAAGGAGAGAAAACTAAATTACTTGACACATAAAAAAAAGCAAGCTACACTAATATTAGTGTGCGAAATATTTAAAGGAGAAATTATATGGAACTAACACAATGTATTAATTATTTATTAACAACAGCACAGCATAAAGTTTTTCAGGAGATGAGTTCCAGACTTGAAAAGTTTGATGTAACACCAGTTCAGTATGGTGTCATGTATTGTTTATGGATCGAAGGAAAAACAAAACCAAAAGAGATCGCAGCAGAATTAAAGCTAGAGAACTCTACGATCTCCGGAGTTTTAGAACGTATGGAGAAGAAGGAACTGATCGAACGTCAGGTAAGCAAAGAAGACCGTAGATTTATAGAAGTTGTATTAACAGAGAAAGGAAAAGCATTACAGAATCCGATCCTTGCGACGGTAGAAGAAGTGAATAAAGATGTATTGTCTGAGATGTCGCAGGAAGAACAAAGTGAACTGAAGAAAGCCTTGAGGATTCTGGGTGGACTGGAGGACGAATAAAGAGAACTCTGGTCATGACAGACAGGGATAAGTATGAGAGTAACAATTCGACAAATTGCAGAAGAATCAGGAGTTTCCAGAGGAACGGTAGACCGTGTATTGAATAACAGGGGAAAAGTTCGTCCAGAAGTAGAAGAACGAGTCCGTAAAGTAGCAGAGGAGCTTGGATATAAGCCAAATCTTTTAGGTCGTGCATTGATCAAGATGAAAGAGAATATCAAGATCGGTGTGATCCTTCAGGATACAGGAACGCCTTATTTAAAAACATTATCGGATGGGATCAAGAAGGCAAAAGGCGAAGTAGAAGATTTTGGTGGAACTGTCATTGTGAAAGCGGTAGATTATGGTAATGTAGAACAGACCTTAGCGGCAATGAATAAGCTGAAAGAAGCAGGGATCAAAGGGCTTGTGCTGATGCCGATCAATGATAAGAGAGTTCTTCAGAAGATCGATCAGTTTACAGAAGAATATGGGATATCCGTTGTCACAGTGAATGCAGATGTGGAAGATACAAAGAGAATTTGTTTTGTTGGACAGAACTCTGTACAAAGCGGCAGGGCAGCAGCAGGATTAATGCATGATATTCTAAGAGAAGAAGAAGGAACGATCGCAGTGATCTCTGGAATTGAGACGAATACTTCATTAAGTGACAGAATCTATGGATTTTGTGACGAGATGAAGAAAATTTCACCAAAGACTGAGATATTAGATACAAAATACTGCTTTGAGGATGATCTGATCGCAGCACATCTGACAGAGAGTATTTTGAACCGTTACGAAGATTTATCTGCGATTTATATTACCTGTCATGGAGAAAAAGGGGTATGTGATACCCTTAGGAAACATAAGAAGATGAAGAAAGTGACCATCATTGCATGTGACCTGTCACGGCAGAATTACAGATATCTAAAGAATGGAGACATCAAGTATCTGATCGGGCAGGATGGACGTTATCAAGGATATGAAGCTGTCATGACCTTATATCGGTTATTATTTAATGATGAGCCGCCCAAAAAAGAACATAAGTATACAGATATTATTGTAAAAACAAAGTACAATATTTAATGATGTAAGTGAGAATAAGAACAAGATCAGGGAAATATCCTTGGTCTTGTTCTTATTTTCGTACATTTGCACAAAATTTAGGAAGAATTTTTGTGCAGTTTACCAATTGTGTGCTCGAACACAAAGTGCTATAATTCAAAACATAAAAGATGTGCTCGAACACAAAACACAAAAAACAAATCAAAAGCGTATTAGAAAAGGAGAAACAATTATGGTAAACGTAGGAATTATTGGAGCAGGAAGAATCGGACAGGTACACATGAACAGCATTTTAACAAGAGTACCAAATGCAAAGATCAAAGCAGTTGCAGATCCATTCTTAAGTGAAGAAGCAGACAAGAAAGCAAAAGCAGCTGGAGCAGAGTATACAACAAAAGATTACAAAGATATCTTAGCAGACAAAGATATTGATGCAGTGATCATTTGTTCATCAACAGATACTCATTCCCCAATCTCAATTGAAGCGATCAAAGCAGGAAAACATGTATTTTGTGAAAAACCGATCGATCATGATGTAGACAAGATCAAAGAAGTTATCAAAACATTAGAAGGAACAGGACTTAAATATCAGGTAGGATTTAACAGAAGATTTGACCACAACTTTGAAGCAGCACAGAGAGCTGTTGTCAATGGAAAGATCGGAGCACCTCATATCATCAAGATCACATCAAGAGATCCTGAGCCACCAAGTGCTGAATATGTAAAAGTATCTGGAGGAATGTTCCTTGATATGACAATTCATGATTTTGATATGGTACGATTCCTTGCAGGATGTGATGCAGAAGAAGTTTATGTACAGGCAGCAAACCTTGTAGATCCTGAGATTGGAAAAGCAGGTGATGTTGACACAGCGATCATCACATTGAAGATGGAAAATGGAGCACTTGCAGTAATCGATAACTCTCGTCAGGCAGTTTATGGATATGATCAGAGAGCAGAAGTATTCGGATCTAAAGGAATGGTAGCGATCAAGAATGATTCTGATTCTACAGCAGTGATCAGCAACGAAGATGGTGTAACAGGAGAAAAACCACAGTTCTTCTTCCTTGAAAGATACATGGATGCATATGGAAAAGAAATGGTTCAGTTCATTGATGCAATTGAAAATGACACAGAAACACCATTAGGAGTAGAAGATGGATTAAAACCAGTACTTATGGGACTTGCAGCAAAGAAATCAGTAGAAGAAGGCCGTCCAGTAAAAATTTCAGAAATTGAATTCTAATTTGAAGGAGAGTGTATATGGAAAAACATACAAATGAGGTTGAAGACAATCAGATGAGAGCACTTAGCTGGAAGACCAGAGTGTCTTACGGCTTAGGTGATACAGCGTGTAACGTTGTATACGGAATGATCGGAAGCCTGTTAACGATCTTTTATACTGATTATGTTGGAATCAGTGCAGCAGCGATTGGTGTGATCATGCTGATATCCAGAATTTTTGATGGATGTTCTGATGTTATCATGGGATTCGTTGTCAATAAAACACACAGCAAATATGGTCAATCCAGACCATGGATCTTATGGATGGCGATTCCATATGCAGTATCGGCAGTATTATTATTCACAGTACCACATACTGCAACTAACATACAGTTAATATATATTTTCGTAACTTATAATTTTACAGCAACGGTCTGCTATACAGCGTTGAATCTTCCATACGGAAGTTTATCTGCGATGATGACAAGATCTTCCAGAGAAAGAGATATGTTAAGTATCGTTCGTATGGCACTTTCTCCGATCGGAAGAATCATGGCAGTTACATTTACAACACCACTGGTTAAATTATTTGGGGATGACCAAGCAGCGTGGGTAAAGACAATGGCAATCTGGGCAGTCTTAGCACTCCTAATGCTGATCACGTGTTTTAAAAACTGTGAAGAAAAAGTTAAGATCAAAGTAGTGAAAAAAGAAAAGATCCCTGTAGGAAAGACATTTTCAGCATTACTGAAAAACCAGTATTTCTGGGCAGTACTGATCTTATGGATGATGCAGAACGTCATCACATCGATCACAGGAACGATCCTTCCATACTACTGTAAGTATATTCTTGGAAATGATACATGGATGTACAGTGTATTATACATGGTAGAAACAGTTACATTGATCGCAGCTACTTTATGCAGTCCGTTATTATTAAAACGACTTGGAAAGAGAAATATGTCCTTGATCGGGTGTATCGGATGTCTGATCGGACAATTCGTATTCATGGTCAAGCCAGAGAGTTTTTATTGGTTACTTGGATGTTGTATCATCAGAGGAATCTGTTTTGCACCATTAAACTCTGTAATCTTCGGAATGTTAGGAGATGTTGTAGAATTTGGTCAGTGGAAAACACATTTACGTCAGGAGAGTTTCATCTTCGCGATCGGATCTGTTGGTACAAAGCTTGGAAACGGAATCACAGCTGCAGTTTTAACACAGTTATTAGCATTTAGCGGATATGTCAGCAAAGCTGGTGTTACAACACAGCCACAGTCAGTTGTTAATATGATCATGAATATCTATAAAGTAGGACCATTGATCGTATGGGTAACAGTCGTTATTATCTTACTTCTGTACAGATTGGATAAAAAATATCCAATGATCATGAAAGAATTAGAAGAGAGAGAAGCAAGAGGCGAATTATAAAAATTTTGCACAGTGTGTGCTCGAACACAAGAAAGGAATAAGAGATGTTTGATAAGAATAAAGTAAAATTAGGAATTGCACCAATCGCATGGACAAATGATGATCTTCCAGATCTTGGAGCTGAAAATACATTTGAACAGTGTGTCAGTGAAATGGCACTTGCAGGATTTACAGGGTCAGAAGTAGGAAATAAATATCCAAAAGATCCAGCAGAATTAAAGAAAGCATTAGATCTTCGTGGAATCGAAATTTGTAATCAGTGGTTTTCATCTTTCCTGATCACAAAACCATTAGAGGAAGTAGAAAAAGAATTCCGTGCACAGTTAGAGTTCTTAAAAGCAATGGGAGCAAAAGTGATCGGAGCTTCTGAACAAAGTTACAGTGTACAGGGACAGGAAGATACACCAGTTTTTGGACATAAATATGTGATGGACGATGAAGAATGGGATACATTCTGCAACGGAATGAATTATCTTGGAAAGATTGCAAAAGAGGAATACGGAATCGCATTAACATTCCATCATCATATGGGAACAGTCGTACAAGACCCAGATGAAGTAGAACGCATGATGGCAAATACAGATCCAGAATACGTAAGTTTATTATTCGATACAGGACATTTTACTTACTGTGGAGCAGATCCATTAGAAATGGTGAAAAAATATGTAAACCGTATTAAACATGTGCATTTAAAAGATATCCGTCCAGAAGTTGTAAAAGAAGTGAAAGACAACGATTTAAGCTTCCTTGAAGGAGTAAGAAGAGGTGCATTTACAGTACCTGGAGATGGATGTATTGATTTTGATCCGATCTTTAAAGTATTAGAGGAGAATGGATATGAAGGATATATGCTTGTAGAAGCAGAACAAGATCCAGCAAAAGCAAATCCATTAGAATATGCGATCAAAGCACGTAAATTTATCAGAGAAAAAACTGGATTATAAACCAGGAGAAAGAGGCATATTATGGGGAATACATTGATCACGATCAGCCGACAGCACGGAAGCGGTGGAACAAAAGTAGCACAGATTTTGGCAGAGAAATTAGGAATATGGTACTACAACAGAGAGATTCTTTATATTGCCGCAGATAAGATCGGATATGATTCTCTCGATGAAAAGAGCATGGATGAGATTAATTATAAAAAGGCTTCCAAATATATGGAAGGACTTAGTATCATGACAGGTTCAAGAAATCATATTCCAGTTTATAATCAGATGTTCAAAGAACAGTCTAAGATCATAAAGAAATTAGCAGGATACGGATCTGGCGTCTTCTTAGGAAGATGCGCAGATTACGTATTAAAAGATGAACCAGGAGTGTGCTCCGTGTATCTTTATGCAGAGGAATCTTACCGTATAAAGCATCTGTCAGAAAAAGAAGGAAGAGCGGTAACAGCAGAAGAAATCCGAAAAGAAGATAAGATGCGTTCATCATACTACAGTTATTATACTGGAAGAAACTGGTATGATATGGAAAATTATGATCTTGCGATCAATCTAGCGACCATTGAAGCAGAAGAAGCTGCACAATTGATCCTTGATTATATGGAAAAAAGAAAATAAACTCCAAATTGATTGACAACATTACAAGAAAGTGCTAAATTGTTATCAAAAGATAACCAATAAATACTCAATAGATAATCAAAAAAGGAGAAATGAGATGAAAAAAAGGAATGGGATGATGGCAGCAGGAGCTTTCGCGATCTTGTTTACCGGATTTCCACATATATGGTCAATTTATCAGCCATATGTACTCTCTGAGACAGGCTGGAGCGAAAGTATGGTATCAATTTGTTTTTATCTTCCAACTTTGTTTTTTGTAGTTGGTAATATATTTGGTGGAAGAATCTATGACAAAGGATATGGAAGAATAACCCTCGGAATCGGAGGGAGCGTATTTGCAGGTGGGATCATATTATCAGCATTGACTTTAGGAATTCATCCAATGATCACTTATATGACGCTAGGTGTCATGCAGGGAATCGGACAAGGAATGATCTATGCAGTCGTACTTGCAACAGCACAGAAGTGGTTTCCTCATAAGACCGGATTTGCTTCAGGAGTTGTGATCACGGCGAATGGATTATGTGGATTCATCTTATCTCCGATTAGTAAGCTCTTATTAGAAAGAGGTGGAGTAAGAATGGCATTGATATCTGTTGGGTTTCTGGTTTTCTTATCAGCAGTTTGTGCTGTCTGCTTTGTCAGACAGCCAGAGGCAGAAAATATAGAAACAAAAGAAAATCAGATATATGCAGGACAACAATATACATCAGTTCAGATGATCAGAACAAAGAAGTTTTATTATCTTGTAGCCACGATGATGTGTGGTCTGATGCCGTATTATCTGGTGTCACCGATTTCACAGACGATTCAGATTGAGAGAGGAATCTTACAGGCAGTTGCTGTAGGTTCCGTGATGGCAGGATCTATACTGAATGCAGGGATCAGACTGATCCTTCCAACACTTGCAGACAGAGCAGGAAGGATTACTTGTATTCAAGGAGTTTTGTTTGTTGCAATGATTGCTATGCTCTTTTTAATCAGTGGAAATAACAGGCTCATCACAATGGCAATTATCCTAGCCTATGGATGTTTTGGCGGTATTATGGGAAGTTTTCCATCATTATCAAGTGAGGTTTTTGGGCTTCGATATGCAGGACAGAATTATGGAATCATCATGTCAGGGATCATCATCGTAACGATCACCTCGCCGGTCATATCGAATATGATACTGATCCATGAATTGTCAGAGGTAGTAAGATTTATGACAGGATTTTGTTTTGCAGTGATCGCATTAGGATTTAGTATGTTATTAAAAAAAGAGATAAATCAATCAGGAAAGGAAGTAAAAAATTATGGCACTTGTTAAAATGAAAGATCTGCTTCTTAGAGCACAGAAAGAAAACAAAGGATGTGGAGCATTCAGTGTAGGAAATATGGAGATGGTAAAAGGTGCGATCAAGGCAGCAGAAGAACTTGATACACCGATCATCCTTCAGATCGCAGAAGTGAGATTAGACCATTCACCACTGCATCTGATGGGACCTATGATGTTAGAAGCAGCAAGAAATGCAAAAGTAGATGTTGCGGTACATCTGGATCATGGATTAAAATTTGAGACGATCAAAAAAGCATTAGAATATGGATTTACATCTGTTATGCTCGATGCATCCAGAGATTCATTTGAAGAAAATATTGAAAAAACAAAGAAAGTGGTAGAACTTGCAGCAAAATACGGTGCCACTGTCGAGGCAGAATTAGGACTTGTTGGTGGAAGTGAAGATGGAAAAAGCGACCATGGAATCCGTTGTACAAACCCAGAAGATGCGAAGATCTTTTGTGAAAAAACAGGAATTGATGCACTGGCAGTAGCGATCGGAAATGCACATGGAGATTATCCAGTTGCACCACAGTTAGAATTTGGTGTGTTAGAAGAAATCCATGATAAAACAGGAATCCCTCTTGTGCTTCATGGAGGAAGCGGGATCACAGATGCTGATTTCCAGAAAGCGATCTCACTTGGAATCCGCAAAGTCAATATTGCAACAGCAAGCTTTAAGAGCTTGACAAAAGAAGTAGAAAACTATCTGGCAACAGAAGGTGCACATAATTACTTTGATATGAATGAGGCAATGGTACTTGGAACATATAAGAATGTAAAACATCATATTGAAGTATTTAACTGTAAATAAATATAATATGAAACAGGTATTGCATGAGGAAAAGTGTAATACCTGTTTTTTATTTGCAAAAAATAAAAAACGAGTTATAATATATGCGTGCACGATAACGCAAAGAAAGGAGAACAAGAAATGGCAGTAACAATGCAACAGATTGCGGATCTGGCAGGTGTATCAAGAGGAACGGTAGACAGGGCATTGAATGACCGTGGACGTATTCGACCGGAAGTGGCAGAGAAGATCAAGATGATTGCAAAGGAACTTGGATATCAGCCGAATATTGCGGCAAAGGCACTATCATCAGGCAATCAGATCCTGCGGATCGGAGTTATTTTGCAATACGCAGATACCCCGACGATCCAGACAGTATTAGAAGGAGCTAAGGATGCAAAACAAGAAGTAGAACGTTTTGGCGGACGTGTGATGATCGACCAGATCAATGGTGGAGATGTAAGACAGGTGTTGGATATCATGAGAGGCTATAAAGAGGCAGGTATGAAAGGAATTGTACTGATGCCGTCGAATGATGAGATGTTAAAAAATACGATCGACCGCTACGTAGATGATGGCATTGAGATCATAACGATTAATTCAGACCTTGAAGATACAAAGAGACGATGTTTTGTAGGACAGGATAATTATGCAGGTGGCCGTGTTGCAGGAGGCTTGATGGGAGAAATCATTCCTGATGGTGGAAAGGTCATGATCATATCAGGATCTGCAGACAATACAGCAACTGTAAAGCGAACCAAAGGATTTATGGCGGAATTAAGCTATCATTATCCATCAATCACGATCATGGAGCCAAGATTTGCATATGATGATAACTGGGTAGCAGGAAAATTATTAGAAGAACAGTTAGAGATCACTCCGGATCTGAAGGGAATCTATATGCCGGCACAGGGAGAAAGTGGGGTATGTAAGATTCTTAAAAAATATGAATTAGAGAAGAAGATCAAGGTGATCGTACATGATTATGAGGGAGAGAACAAGAAGAATCTGAAAGAAGGTGTGATCAATTTTGTATTAAGACAGGATGCTTATGCACAAGGATACGAGTCGGTAATGGAGATTTTTCATAGTCTTTGTGGGAATCCAGGACATAAAGAAGAATTTTGTTATGAAGATATCGTGATCAAAACACGATGTAATCTGTAAAGAGGAGAGAAATATTCAGGATACAGAAAGGATATTTCTCTCCTCTTTTTGTACTCAAAATAGGATTTTCGCAAAGGTAAAAGGATAGACTTTGATAAAATTGCACAAAAATTAAAACAAAACATTGTGCATCTTTGATATTGCGTGCACGTGAACGCAATGCTAAGATAAATACATCAAAAGGAAAACAAAACAAAAAACATAAACACAAAACGGAGGTAGAAAAAATGTTAAATGTAGGTGTAATCGGATGCGGTGGAATGGGAAAAGATCATATCAAACGTCTCACAGAAAAAATTCAGGGAGCACAGGTTGTAGCAGTATCTGATGTATTTGAAGAGGGAGCAAAAGAAGCTGCGAAAATCGCAGGAGGAGCAAAGGTTTATACAGATGGAAAAGATCTGATCAATGATCCAGATGTAGATGCAGTATTTATCGTATCACCAGGATTTGCTCATACAGAATCTTTACTACAGGCGATCGAAGCAGGAAAGAGAGTCTTTTGTGAAAAGCCATTAGCTACAACAGCTGATGATTGCAAAAAGATCGTGGAAGCAGAAGTTGCTTCAGGAAAACATCTGATCCAGTTAGGATTTATGAGAAGATATGACAAAGGTTATGTACAGGTAAAAGAAGCATTGAAATCAGGAGAATATGGAGAACCATTGATCTTACATTGCACACATAGAAATCCTGAAGTAGGAACAAATTACAATACACCAATGGCAGTTCACGATACAGCGATCCATGAAATCGATACATTACATTGGTTAGTCGATGATGAATATGAAAGTGCACAGGTGATCATGCCAAAAGTTACAAAATATTCTCATTCAGAACTGAAAGATCCTCAGATCATGCTGCTTCGCACAAAGAGAGGAATCTGCATCGATGTAGAAGTATTTGTAAATTGTAAGTTTGGATATGATATCAACTGTGAAGTTGTATGTGAAGACGGAGCGATCAAAATGGCGCAGCCATCTTATCCATCAATCAGAAAAGATGCTGCAGTATCAACAAAGATCGATACAGATTGCTTTGTAAGATTTAAAGATGCTTATGATACAGAAGTACAAAACTGGGTAGATTGTGCAAAAGACGGAGTGATCAATGGACCAACTGCATGGGATGGATATCTTGCAGCAGTAACAGCAGATGCTTTGGTAAAAGCACAGGAAACAGGACAGATTGAACCAATTCATACAGATGAAAAACCAGAATTTTATAAATAATTGAAAGTCAGTGGGAGGTAAAAAAGATGAAAATTGGATTTAATGAAGCAACAGCATTAGAGTGTAAAGGGCAGTCTTTGATTGCAGATTTAGAAGCATGTGAAAAATATGGATTTGATTATATTGAAATCCGTTTTGATTGCATCAAGGATTATTTAAAAGAACATACATTGGAAGAATTAGCAGATTGGTTTAAGAATCATCGTTTAAAACCATGGGCTTATAATACATTGATCTTCTTTAATCAGAGAGATGAAGCAGGAGTGAAAGAGATTGATGAAGAGACAGAATTTATCATGGAAGTAAGTAAAGCTATTGGTATGAAGATGCTGATTACAGTTCCATCCTTTGATGTTAAAGATAAATCAGTCAGTGAGATCAAAGAAGAAGCAGTCGAAAGATTACGCTATTTATCTGATAAGGTTGGAGAAGATATTAAAATTTCACTGGAATTTTGTGGGGCTCCAAATTGCTCTATTAATCAGTTTGGAACAGCATATGATGTAGTGAAAGCAGTTGATCGAAGCAATGTTGGAATTACGGTTGATACATTCCATTTCCATGAAATGTGTTCAAAATTAGAAGATCTGAAAGCAGCAGATGGTAATAAGATTTTTGCATATCACTTAAATGATTGTGAAGACCTGCCACTTGGATCTTGCGGAGATGATAAACGTTTATGGCCAGGAGAAGGCGTTGTTGATCACGAAGGAATTGCATCAGCATTAAAAGAAATTGGATTTGATGGAGTTTGCACGATTGAAGAATTCAGACCTGAATATTACGAAATGTCACATGATGAAAATGTGAAAAAGGCAGCAGAGGTGACAAGAGAATTCGTAAATAAATATTTCTAAAAAGGGGGAACACTGATGACAGCATATGAAGAAACACTCCATGTAAACCCGGAGAAAAATTTCGAAGAATTAAATAATGAGTTTGCCAAAGTAAAATTATCAGAGAAATTGGCATATTGTGTAGGAGATCCGGCATTGACAGTCATTTATACACTGGCAAATACACTGCTTGTATATTTTTACACAAATGTCATTGGATTATCTGCCGGGATCATTGGTATGATCATGCTGTTATCCAGAGGATTTGACGGTGTTTCTGATATTATCATGGGTACGATCATTGATCGTACCCACTCAAAATATGGAAAAGCAAGGGTATGGATCTTAAGACTTGTAGTGCCGTATGCGATCGCAGCAGTATTATTAATGACTGTGCCAAACACAACGACATCATTGCAGGCAATCTATGTGTTTATTACTTATAATCTGCTAAACACTGTGATGTATACAGGAATCAGTCAGCCATTTCATACACTAGGATCATTAATGAGCCGCGATAAGCATGAAAGAGAAACAATCAGTAATATCCGAATGGCTTTATCTATCACGGCAAGTATGGTCGTTACAGCATGGACATTGCCGATCATTAACTGGACAGCAGATAAAATTAACAATACACAGCTTGCATGGATCATTGTAACCGGTGTGTTTGCAGCAATTTCAGTATTTATTTTGCTCAATACATTCCGTTGTTGTAAAGAACGTGTAGCTGTTGCAGGAAAAATAGAAGAAAAAATACCAGTTTTCACAGCACTGAAATTAATGGTACAGAATCGATATTTCCTGATATCTCTTGGACTTATGTTATTTTATACAGTCTACCAGATCATTCTTGGAATTGATCTTACTTACTATTGTCAATACGTTATGAACGATGTAAATCTTGTAATGCCGCTTTCTATGGCAGAGAAAATTCCAATGATCTTTATTATCTTATTACTTCCTAAATTGATTCCTAAATATGGTAAAAGAAATCTGATCGTATCAGGATGTATTCTTGGAATCGTAGGACAAGTGATGTTTTTATTTAACGATACAAGCGTTCCATTAGCAATCGTATCTTCTGTTATTCGTGGAATCGGTATGTCTCCATTCTACGGGGTACAGTATTCACTTCCAAGTGATGCGATCGAATATGGACAGTGGAAGACCGGAAAACGAATTGAAGGGCTTATGTTCTCATCCATGAGTTTTGGACAGAAATTCGGTGCAGGAATTACAAATGCAGTTCTAGGTGCAGTTTTATCTATGGTTGGATATAACGGAATGGCTAAGACAGCGGCACAACAGGCACCAGCAGCTATTTCAGTGATCAAGTTTACATATCTGTATGTACCGATCATCGTATGGGTTGTGATGATGCTGATCACTATGTGTTACAAACTAGATAAAACATATAAACAGATGATGGCAGAATTGTCTGTAAGAGAATTATCAGGAAAATTATAAAACAGATGAAGGATTCATATTTTGAAAGGCAAAAGGTGAAGGATATGTTAGATAAGAAAAAAGTAAAATTAGGAATTGCTCCAATTGGATGGACAAACGATGATATGCCAGATCTTGGAAAAGAAAATACCTTTCAGCAGTGTGTGAGTGAAATGGCATTGGCTGGATTTACAGGATCTGAAGTAGGGGGAAAATATCCTACAGATGTAGAAACACTAAAAAAGGCATTAGATTTAAGAGGAATACAGATCTGTAACTGTTGGTTTTCTAGTTTCTTGATTTCCAGACCATATGAAGAAACCGAAAAAGAATTTATCAAACAGACAGATTTCTTAAAGGCAATGGGAGCAAAAGTCATTGGAGTATCTGAGCAAAGTTATAGCATTCAGGGCAAAGACCAGCCGATCTTTGAAGGAAAATATGTAATGAATGATGAGGAATGGAAACTGCTCACAGATGGGTTAAATAAACTTGGACAGATTGCAAAAGACAAAGGAATGATGTTAACATTCCATCATCATATGGGAACAGTGATACAGACAGAAGAAGAAATCGATCGTTTTATGAACGAAGTTGATAAAGACCTGGTTTATCTGTTATTTGATAGTGGACATTGCTCATTTGCTGGGATTGATCCAGTCAAAGTTTTAAGCAAATATATTGACCGTACAAGACATATCCATTTAAAAGATTTAAGATCTGATGTTGTAGCACAGTCAAAGAAAGAAGGCTGGAGTTTCTTAAAAGGTGTCAGAGAAGGAACATTTACAGTTCCAGGAGATGGAGATGTAGATTTTGCACCAATTTTTGATATCATCGAAAAAAGTGGATATGAAGGATATGTTGTGGTAGAAGCAGAACAAGATCCAGCAAAAGCCAATCCATTAGAATATGCAATGAAAGCAAGAAAATATATTGCAGAGAAAACAGGATTATAAAAATGGAGGTGTGACAGATGAAAATAGCATTTGATGTTGATGTTCTTGCAAAACAGATGGATATTAACCGCATGGTACATCAGGTAGCAGACTGGGGTTATAAATATATCGAACAGTCTCCACACCCACGGATCAATCCATTTTACAAGCATCCATTATTTTCAAAAGAATGTGAGGCTGAATATAGAAAAGCACTTAGAGAGACTGGAGTAGAGATTTCTTCTTTTATCGTTGTATATCGCTGGTCAGGACCAACCGAAGAGCAGAGAAAGATGGCGGTTGAAAACTGGAAGAGAATGATAGAAATCGCTGTTGATATGGGAGTACCAGTCATCAATACAGAATTTTCTGGAGATCCAAACCAGCAGGAAATCTGCAACGGAATGTGGTATCGTTCCATGGAAGAATTATTACCGATCATCGAAAGAGAAGGACTGCGAGTGGAAGTACAGTCTCATCCATATGACTTTTGTGAATTAAATAATGAAGCCTGTGATCTTGTAAAATCATTCCGATCTCCAAATCTTGGATATGTCTATTCTTCCCCACATGGATTCTTCTATGATGAAGGAAAAGGTGACGTAAGAAGCATGCTCAAATATGCAGGAGATGAGTTAACTCATGTGTTATTTGCAGATACATTTAACCAGACGCTAGACTGTCGTTATATTGCCAATCCACCATGGTTAAACCAGAGAGGAAAATCAGATGTTACGATCCATCAGCATTTAGCAATGGGAGAAGGAGATGTAGATTTTGATGGAATCTTTGAGACATTAAGAGAGATGGATTTTGCAAACCGCCAGTTAAAAGCGGATGCACCAAAAGTTGGTGGAGATAATATCGCATGTGTATCCATGTTTGGATTCCCAGAGAAAATGGACAAGCAAGCACCAGAAGCAAGAGAACGAATCGAAAGAGAACTTTTGTAAGAAGGAGAATGGAAGATGGAAACAATTTATCAAACCATTGTAAAAGACTGTGGCTGTGATGTAGGTGCATTTGACAAGAAGAATTTTTTGATCACTTTTGGAGATAAAACATTGGTAACATTAAAAGATTTTTGTTATTTTATTGATGTAACACCTTTGAAAAAGAAGATTTGGGCTGGAGATATACTGAAAATTGATGATCAGGAATATGAAATTTTAAGAATTGGTGAAATTGCATCAGATAATCTGGCTGCACTTGGACATATTACAATCTTTTTTACGGAAGAAGGGGAATGTCTCCCTGGAAGTATTCGTGTAAAAGGAAAAGAATTTCCAAAGATAGAAAAAGAAAGCAAAATTGAAATCCTAAGAAAATAGACAAAAAGAAGCAGGAAATTATGGTTGTTCCTGCTTCTTTTTGCTTACGGTGTTTCTATATTGATGGAATGCATCTTGGCAAAATCACAGAATTCTTCACTAGGAAGTTGATCCGTAAGAATGTGATCAATATCCTTAAACGGACAAAATGTCATCAATGAAAAATCTCCAAATTTGGAATGGTCTGCAAGTGCAAAACGGATCGTACTGTTTTCTATCACAGATTTCTTGACCAGATATTCTTCAGAAGATGCATTGCTAAGTCCATTTTGAATGGAGATTCCAGTACAAGACATAAAAGCTTTGGTGATATTGTAAGCTTTGAGGTATTCTGCGATATTTCCATCAACAAAAGATAAAGTTTCCCTCTTTAAGAATCCAGGAAGAGAAATTACATTTAAATTCTCATAAGGGATGGCTTTTAGAGAAACCTGCAGGCTGTTGGTAAGGATCGTGCATTCTTTCTCGGCAATAAAGTCAATGATATTATGACATGTTGTCCCACTGTCGATAAAGATCGTATCATGATCACAAACATGAGATGCAGCTAACTGGCTGATTAGTCGCTTCTCTTTCATAAAACTTTGATGGCGTTTGGAAAAAGGAAGCAAAGTCTTTGATGCAGGAGTGTCTGCGATTGTTACTCCACCATAAACTTTCTTGATTTTCCCAGATTGTTCAAGAGTTGCGATATCTCTTCGGACCGTGTTCTTTGATACATTAAATACTTCACATAACGTATCAAGAGAGACAGATTTTTTTTCGCGGATATATAATTCGATTTCATCAATTCGTTTTGTTCTCATAATAATTCCTTTTAAATAGTTTTGTTCATATAGACTCTATTATTATAATATACTATAAATGGTAAAAAAAGAGAAAAAGAATGTCAGAGTATATAACATTCTTTTTCTCTTTTTGCGTATATTCAATAATAGAAAATTATCGATCAAGTGGAACATAATGTCCACCGTTCATAGCTGCAAGAGCATTATTGAAAACCTCTGCAGACTCTCTGCTTGTGATATATTTTACAAATCTTTCTTTGAGAGAAAGTTTTTTCTCACTGTTTGAAAACTCATGATTAAACTCTGTTGTATGTGTCATAATAAAAACTCCTTTAAAACGAATATTGTATTCAGTATTTTGCGGTTTTTATCATAGCACGATATATAGGGGATTTCTACAGTTTTTCTTTACTTTTTTATGTACAAAAGCTATAATGGAACAAAGAATGTGCTATTTGTGTGCAAATAAGAAGAAAGGTGAGAAAGCACATGGCAGGAACGATCAAAGAAATTGCAGAGAAGGCAGGGGTATCAAGAGGAACAGTTGACAGAGCGTTAAATAACCGTGGAAGAGTCAATCCAGAAGTAGCAGAACGTATTTTTGAGATTGCAAGAGAGATGAACTATCAGCCAAAGAGAAAAAAGAAAGTATATAATCAAGGAAAGAAGATCAGGATTGGTGTCATTACCCAGTTAGCAAAATCTTCTTTTGTAAAGACGATTCATGCAGGAATCGACAAGGCTGAACAGGAGTTGGAAGAATTCGGTGTAGAGATTATCAGAAAACAGATTGATGGAGTAAGTGAAGACGCCCAATTGGAAGCGTTGGAAGAACTTTCGCAAGAACAGATCGATGGATTAGCAATCATGCCAGTTCAGTCTGAACGAATTCGGGAAAAGTTAAATGATATGACAGAACAGAATGATCTTCCGATCATAACATTTAACTCAGATATCGTTGGCACAAACAGAGTCTGCTACGTAGGACTTGATAATAAGAGAAGTGGTATGACAGCAGCTGGTCTTATGGGGATGTTAACCCGTGGAACTGGAAAAGTCCTAGTGATCACTGGTTTCTTTACAAACAGTGTCAATAATCTTCGTGTGGATGGGTTTATTCAGGAATTAAAAATGTCATATCCAGAGATTGAACTTCTGGGAGTTCAGAGCAGTTTTGATGAGATGAGTGAAGTGGAGAAGATCGTTGAGAATACGATAGAGATCGCTCCAGATCTTGCTGGCATTTTTGTAGTTTCCGGTGGTCAGGCGGGTGTATGCAAAGCAATGCAAAATCTTAACATGGAAACACGCCCATATGTGATCGGGTATGATGTGACACCGACAAATATCAAGGCATTGAAAGAAGGAACCTATGATTTTCTGATCGATCAGGAAGGCTTTGAACAAGGATATCGTCCACCACATCTGTTATATAATATGATAAGAAAAGGCGAGAAGATAGAGAAAGAGTATGCTTATACGGATATTAGTATAAAGACGAAGTACAATTTGTAAAAGAGAATAAAGGAAAAAGAGGTTTTGAAATCTGCAATAGATTTCAAAACCTCTTTTTGGTGTGTGAAAAATTCAAGCAGAAGCAGTTGAGAACAAATCGAATATGGAAAGATTAAAAGTGTGCTTTTGCGTGCTAAATAGAGTCTGATTTATTTAAAATGCACAAAAACAGCAAGATGTAATTGTGCAAAAAGATGAAAAGAAAGAAAATGATAAAAAACACTTGCACACTAAATGCGTGCGTGATAATATAAGCACATAAAGAAAACACGCAAAACAAAAATAAAAAGCACGCAAAGCACATAGTATGAGGTGAAGGTTATGAGATATGTAGAATTTGATGAAACAAGACCTATGGATTTAATTTTATTAGGACGTGTCGCTATTGATTTTAATCCATCAGAAGATGAGCCATTCGGACCACTTGAGAATGTCAGAACTTTTAAGAAGTATGTTGGTGGTTCTCCAGCAAATATCGCAGTTGGGGTTACAAGACATGGATTAAAAGCAGGATTTCTTGGGAAAGTATCTGATGATAAGTTTGGTAAATTCGTAGTTGACTTTTTCAATAAAGAAGGAATTGATACAAGTCACATTACAAAATGTACAAACGGTGAAAAACTAGGACTTACATTTACAGAGATGCTATCAGAAAAAGAAAGCAGCATCCTGATGTATCGAAATTGCATCGCAGACTTACAGTTATCTGTCGATGACATTGATGAAGATTACATCAAACAGTCAAAAGCAATCCTGATCTCAGGAACAGCACTTGCAGAAAGCCCATCAAGAGAAGCAGCTTTAAAAGCAGTGATGTTAGCAAAGAAAAATGATACAAAGATCATTTTTGATATTGATTATAGAGAATATAACTGGAAGAGTGAAGATGAAATCTCTATTTACTATTCTATGGTAGCAAGAGAAGCAGATATCATCATGGGATCCAGAGAAGAGTTTGACTTAACAGAGAAACTGATCCAGCCAGGAAGAACAGATGAAGAAACAGCAGCTGCATGGCATGCATACAATGCGAAGATCGTTGTTATCAAACATGGTATGAAAGGATCTACAGCATACACGATTGATGGACAGAACTTCTCAATCAAACCATTCCCAGTCAATGCAAGAAAAGGATTCGGTGGAGGAGATGGTTATGGATCAGCCTTCTTATATGGAATCTATCAGGGATGGGAAGTTATCGACTGTTTAGAGTTCGGATCAGCAGAAGCATCTATGATGGTAAGAAGTAATTCTTGTTCCGAAGAACTTCCAAACCCACAGCAGGTAAAAGACTTCATTAAAGAAACAAAAGAAAAATACGGAGAAATGATCGCAAGAGTATAGGGATCAAAAAGTCAGGAGGATAGAAAGATGGCAAAGACAGTAAGAATGACAGTTGCTCAGGCAATTGTAAAGTTTTTAGATAATCAGTATGTTTCAATGGACGGAGAAGAAACAAAATTTGTAGAAGGATTCTTCACAATCTTCGGACATGGAATCGCAGTTGGACTTGGAGAAGCACTTGATACCAATCCAGGAAACTTAAGAGTTCTTCAGGGAAGAAATGAACAGGGAATGTGTCATGTTGCAACAGCTTATGCAAAACAGAATGGAAGAAAGAAGATCATTCCTTGTGCATCATCTGTAGGACCTGGAGCTGCGAATATGGTAACAGCTTGTGCGACAGCTACAGTGAATAATATTCCATTATTAGTATTTCCAGCAGATACATTTGCATCAAGACAGCCAGACCCAGTTCTTCAGCAGTTAGAGCAGAGCAATAGTTTATCAACAACAACAAATGATGCATTTAAGCCAGTGTGCAAATATTGGGACCGAGTTACAAGACCAGAACATATCATGACAGCACTGATCAATGCAATGAGAGTTTTAACAGATCCAGCAGAAACAGGAGCATGCTGCATCGGTCTTTGCCAGGATGTTGAAGGTGAATCTTTTGATTTCCCTGAATATTTCTTTGAGAAACGAGTTCACAGGATCACAAGACCAGTGGCAGTGGAAGAAGAGATTGAAGACATTGCAAATGTGATCGCAAATGCGAAGAAACCACTTGTTATCGTTGGTGGAGGTGTTCGTTACTCTGAAGCTGGGGAAGAAGTAGAAAAATTCTGTGAAGAATTCAAGATTCCATTTGGTGAGACACAGGGAGGAAAAAGTGCATGTAGATCAAGCCATCCATACTGCATGGGAGGAATCGGTGTTACAGGTACTTATGCATCCAATGTTCTTGCAAAAGATGCGGATGTGGTCATTGCAATCGGAAGCAGAATGTCAGATTTCGCGACAGGATCCAAGAGACAGTTTGCAAATCCTGATGTGAAGTTTGTATCTATCAATAACAGCAGATATCATGCATATAAATTAGATTCTGTGAAAGCAGTTGGAGATGCAAAAGTAACAGTGAAAGCATTAGCTGAAAAATTAAGAGCAATGAATTATGTTTCATCTTATAATGGAGAGATTGAAGAAGCCAAGGCTGTATGGGATAAAGAAATGAAACGTCTGGCTGAGTACAAATATGATGAAACATTTGAACCAATGATCAAAAATATGGATCCAAGAACAATTCCAGAATTCGTGGAGCTGACAAAAGGTAAGATCACACAGACAGCAGCATTAGCAACGATCAGAGATGTGATCGATGAAGATGCAACGATCATCACAGCAGGAGGAAGCTTACCAAGTTGTATGCAGCGTGTATGGACAACAGATAAACGTGGTGGATATCATGCAGAGTACGGATATTCTTGTATGGGATATGAAGTTGCAGCAGCACTCGGAGTTAAACTTGCAGAGCCTGACAATGAAGTCTATGCAGTTGTTGGAGATGCAAGTTTCCAGATGTTACACAGTGAGATCATGACAATGATGCAGGAAAAACAGAAAGCAAATATCTTAGTATTCGATAACTGTGGATTTGGATGCATCAATAATCTGCAGATGAATCATGGTATTGGATCCCTTGCAACAGAATTCCGTTACAGAGAAGGAAATAAACCTTGCGGAGATCTGATCCCAGTTGATTATGCAAAAGTTGCAGAAGGATATGGATTAAAATCTTATACATGTAAGACGATCGAAGAATTAAGAGCAGCCTTAGAAGATGCTAAGAAACAAAACGTTGCATGCTTATTTGACTTAAAAGTAATTCCAAAGACAATGACAGATGGATATGAATCATGGTGGAATGTTGGAATTGCTACAACTTCTGAAAAAGAAAGCGTTCGCAAGGCATGTGAAGGTGTTATGGAAGGAAGAAAAGAAGCAAGAGCTTACTAATAGAAAGAAGGAAGAGACAATGGGTAAAGTATTTGGATATCCTGAATTTGATGAAAATGGAGAACAGATCTTAACAACTTATGACAATGAATATAAGGATATGTTAATGGATGTTCGAGTATATCGAATGAAGGCAGGAGACGAAAAAAGTTTTCAAAAGACAGGTGAGGAAACAGCAGTCTTATTATTAAGCGGTTCTATTGAATTTGTATTTGATGATGTGACAGCGAAAGCAGATCGAAAGGATGTTTTCACAGAAGGACCTTGGTGTGTTCATGCAGCAACAGAATCTAAGGTAAGTGTTAAGGCACTTGCAGATAGTGAGATCCTTGTTCAGTCAACAAAGAATGATACAAAGTTTGACACTAAATTATATAAACCAGAAGATGCTCCATGGGGATATTCTTCTGTTGGTAAATTTGGAAATGTGGCAAAACGCCGTGTAAATACGATCTTTGATCATGATATCGCTCCATATTCTAATATGGTACTTGGAGAAGTATTAAATGACAGAGGAAACTGGTCAGGATATCTGCCACACAGACACCCACAGCCAGAAACTTACTACTTTAAATTTGACCGTCCGGAAGGATTTGGAGCAAGTTTCGTAGGTGATCAGGTATTTAAAAGTACAGATGGAAGTTTTTCAGCAATCCCAGGTGGAGAATTACATCCACAGGCTGTTGCACCAGGATTCCAGATGTATACATGCTGGATGATCCGCCATCTGGATGGAAAACCTTGGTTACAGACAGATCGAAATGAAGATGAGAGATATCTCTGGCTTCATGATGCACAATTTTAATCAATAAAAACAGGAGGAAAAGAACATGGCAAGAGAATTTATTGCACCAGGAAATATATTTACAGGTGCCGGCGCACTTGATATGGCAGAAGACAAATTAAGACAGCTTGGTAAAAAAGCACTGATTGTTACAGACAATGTAATGGTAGAACTTGGAAACTGTGCAAAAGTAGAAGCAGCATTAAAAAACGGAAATGTAGATTATGTTGTTTATCATGAGATCAATGGGGAACCAACTGATGTTATGATCAATAAAGGATTAGAGCTTTACAAAGAAAATGGATGCGATTTCTTAGTTGCACTAGGTGGAGGAAGTCCGATCGACTCTATGAAAGCTATCGCAGCACTCGTTGCAAATGGTGGAAATATCTCCGACTATATGGGAAAGATCATTGGTGGGGAACTTCCAACAACTGTTGCAATCCCAACAACAGCAGGTACGGGATCAGAAGCAACACAGTTTACGATCATTACAGATACACAAAAAGATGTAAAAATGTTATTAAAAGGTGCAGTGTTAATGCCAGATTATGCAATCATTGATCCACAGTTTACAATGACTGCACCACCAAAGATCACAGCAGCAACAGGATTAGATGCACTGACACATGCAGCAGAAGCGTATACATCCAAACTTGCACAGCCATTATCTGATACATTTGCATTATCAGCGATCAAAAGAATCTTTAAATACCTGCCAGTTGCATTCCATGATGGAAAGAATGTAGAGGCAAGAGAACAGATGTCAATCGCAGCGTTAGAAGCAGGAATCGCATTTAACAATGCATCTGTTACATTAGTTCATGGAATGAGCCGTCCGATCGGAGCATTATTCCATGTAGCGCATGGATTATCCAATGCGATGTTATTAAAACAATGCTTCATCTATGCTTTAGATGGTGCTTACGATAGATTTGCAGATCTAGGAAGAGCGATTGGAGCTGCAAATGATGCGGATTCTGATAAAGAAGCAAGTGAAAAATTCCTTCAGGCGGTTGTTGATATCTGCGATGAACTTGAAACACCAACACTGGAAGAATACGGAATCAACAAAGAAGAATTCTTTAATGTGATCGATAAAATGGCAGCAGATGCTATGGAAAGTGGAAGCCCATCCAATACAAGAAAAGCGATCACAGCAGAAGATGTAAAAGAAATTTATAAAAATTTATGGTAGATGTTATAAAATCGCCAAACTCCTAAGAAACATATAACATAAACAAAGATAATCATAAATGAAAACTCCAAAAATATAAAAAAATAAAACTCCAAAAAACATATAAAACTCAAACACATATAATTCGAAAAATCTAAAAAAGAAAAGGATCACCATATTATGAACGGATCAAAATGGTGGTTCTTTTCTTTTTTTGTTGGTATTGAAAATGATCAGCCAGATAATCGTGAATTAACATTCTGAAAAAGTGGTTTTTCAAAGTTATAATTTGCCCGATTTACACGAAGATAGCCATATTTCTTCCCATATTTAAACTGTAGATAAATCTTTTTCTTAGAATAAATTAATTTCTTCAAAGTTACGGCTTTCCCTTTTGGTACACGAAAAGCAACTTTTTTGCTGCCAGTTTTTTTATAAAAAGTTACTTTTTTGGCAGTGATAAACTTATTTTTTGCAAAATATCTTGAATATTTATCTTTCCTGTTTTGTCCAAGTTCGCTTCGTACCGTTTTTGTATAAGATGCAGTTCTAATGAATTTTTGCTTACTGTATTTAAAAGGCAGTGTCCAATTGATCCATCCGGTTTCCATAGGTTGTACACGATGTTTAACGGTAATCCCTTTTTTGTTGGCAGTAACGATTTCTTCAGCGTAAGATAAGCGGTCATTAAAAGATTTTACAACACGAAATTGGTTGGATTTTTTGTTATAAGTAAAGATTTCATTATAAGTAACGTAGTCATTTTCACCACGGCCAATAATCTGGATAAATGCATGTTGTTTGTTCATTTTTGCATATTTTACAACAAGATAATAACAATCGTGATCACGGAGAGATATCTCTGTGATCCTTTTTCCATTTAGATAGATCGTAAAACGGTTGATGTACCAGCCTTCTTGATCGGGTGTTGTACGGATGATCACAGAATCAGCATTTTCGTCTCCAGTGAGGTCAACATTACCAACATAAGTTCCAGAAGTTTTTGTTTGAGGTATGTTTTTAACAGAAGCTTTTGCAAATGATGGTGTCATAATGCATAATGTAAAAGCAAAAAGAAAACAACCTAAAATCCTGTATACATTTCTTTTCATAAGAAAATCCCTCCTTAAAATTATGAAAGCTAATTGTATCTGATTATATTTTAACATATTTCATTGTGAAAAATGCACAAAAATACAATATGTATAATAATTAAATTAAAGAATGTGACGAAATTAAAAAAAGTGCTTATACAAGATATAAAAAGTGTGTATAATAATGCATTGACAAGAAATAAGCAGGAAAGAACGCAGTGAAGATTGCACACAATAGAAAGTGGAGATCCGCAACGAGTTTGGTTGAGGGTCTCCACTATTTTTTTGCCTTATTTCTTGAAGAAAAGCAACAATTTATCACAACAAGAAGAGGAGAAAAGAAAATGCCACAGAATAAAAGAGAAAGCCTTATCTATACATTCATCATGTGTTTTATGATGGTATTTTGGATGAGCATATACAACGTATCATTACATATGGGAGGATTATCAATGGAATCCATCAAAGCCGGATGGTTAGGGTTCCCGATCGCATATATTTTTGCAATGTGCTGCGACTGGTTCTTTGTATCTAAGATCGCAAAAGGATTTGCGTTTAAGTATCTTGTAAAACCAGACAGCTCTGTTTTAAGAAAAGTTATTTCAGTATCTTGCTGTATGGTTGTACCTATGGTGATCATTATGTCACTTTATGGAGCAGTCGAAGTTAGTATCGAGATGGGGAATTTCTCAAACTTACTGATAATGTGGCTTACAAATATTCCAAAGAACTTTGTAATGGCACTTCCTTATCAGTTGATCATTGCAGGACCAGTTGTGCGCTTTGTGTTTAGAGCTGCATTTCCGGAAGGAAAAGTTTTGGCATAATTTAAAAGTGTAGATACAAAAAATGCAAGGTAGTTTATGACCATATGAATACGTCGGCACTTAGCGATTGGATGATTGAACGATTATTCAAGAGCTTAGTACCGCTACGTAATTCATCTGAGCGAGAGCGGATCATAAACTACCTTGCATTTTTTGTATCTACACTTTTAAATTATGGCTGCTGTAGGGTGCTGGATGCCATTTTTGAAATTTATTTTCTTTTGTATGATTGCATTTAGATTTATTTAGTTTTGAAAAGTTTCAATAAATGGTTGACAAGTGAAATGAAATGATGTAATATAACAGCATAAACAACAGTAAATGAAAATAAATGAAAGTGAAGGTAAAGGAAATGGTTACAGTAGAACAGTTAGCAAACATGATAGATCATACAAATTTGAAAGCATTTGCAGATGATGCTGCATTTGAAAAGTTATGTGATGAGGCGAAGAAGTATAATTTTAAAATGGTGGCGATCAACCCCGCTCAGACGGTAAGATGTAAGAAAAAACTTGAGGGAAGTCCGGTTCATGTAGGGGCAGCGATTGGTTTTCCTTTAGGTCAGACAACTTTGGAATGTAAGATTTTTGAAACAAAAGATGCGATTGAAAAAGGGGCAGATGAAATCGATTATGTGATCAATGTGGCAGAGTTAAAGAATAAAAATTATGATTACATAAAAAAAGAAATGGAAGAAATCGTAAAGATCTGCAGAGAAGCTGGAAAAACTTCAAAAGTTATCTTTGAGAATTGCTATTTAACAGATGATGAAAAGAGAAAAGTTGCAGAAATTGCGAAAGAAGTTAAACCAGATTTTATTAAGACATCTACCGGATTTGGAACAGGTGGAGCTACAGTGGAAGATGTTAAATTAATGAAGTCTGTGGTAGGAGATGAAGTAAAAGTAAAAGCAGCAGGTGGAATCAGAGATTTAAAAACAGCATTGGCCATGATCGAGGCAGGGGCAGAGAGATTAGGAACAAGTGCAGGAGTAGCAATTGTTGAAGAATATAATAATCAAAAATAAAAAAGGAGATGGTTCTACATGAAGGATGAAGTAAAGGTTTGTCTGATTGGTTCGGGTCGTGCAGGTATGATACATGGGCATAATTTTGCAGGAAGTGTACCAGGAGGTAAGATCATCGCAGTTTGTGATCCTGTAGGTGATGTGGCAGAGAATGCAGCAAAAGAGTTGGGAATAGATCTTTTTTACAAAGAATATCTTAACGTTATGAAAAATGAAGATATTGATGCGGTGATTATAGCATGTCCTACAAAATTTCATAAAGAGATCACAGTAGCAGCTGCAAATGCAGGAAAACACATCTTTTGCGAGAAACCAATGGCAATGAATGAAGAAGAATGTGATGAGATGATTGAGGCTGCAGAGAAGAATCATGTAAAATTACAGATTGGTTTTATGAGAAGATTCGATGAGAGCTTTCAAGAGGCTAAGAAGATGATAGAGGTAGGTGAAATCGGAGAAGTTGTCTCAGTAAAATCTCATACTAGAGGACCAAGTAAACCAAAAGAATGGATGTATGATATTTCAATCAGTAATGGGCCACTTGGGGAAGTTTGCAGTCATGATATTGATACAGTTCGATGGTTTAGTGGAAGTGAAATTAGTAGTTTATATGCAATTGGTGGAAATTATAGAAATAAAGAAATCGCAGAAAAATACCCAGATTTTTATGATAATGTAATCATGAGTGTAGAATTCGAAAATGGAATGCAAGGTGTGGTAGAGGGAGCACAGTATGTGCAATATGGATATGATGCACGGGTTGAAATCCTTGGGACAGAAGGAGTGATCTGTCTTGGAGATGTTCATGAAAAGAAAGTATTAACTTGTACAAAGAACCATAATGTCAAACGACCAACCATGCATAGTTGGACATATTTATTTAAAGATGCCTATGTTGCGGAAGATACGGCATTTGTAAGAGCAATTCTTGATAATACAGAAGTAAAAGCAACAGGGCATGATGGGAAAATGGCAGTAAGGATTGTACGCATCGGAAATGAATCATTAAAGGAGAAGAAGATTAAAAAACTATAGGAGGAACGGCTATGGAAAATAATAATACAGGGTTTAGAGCTAAAATCCAAAAATTTGGTGGTGTTTTAAGTGGTATGGTCATGCCAAATATCGGAGCATTTATTACATGGGGATTGATCACTGCAATTTTTCTTCAGACAGGATGGCATCCGAATGCACATATTGCAAAATTGATTAGTCCAATGCTTTCTTACTTACTTCCAATTTTGATCGGATATACGGGAGGTAAGAATTTTTACGGAGATCGAGGCGGTGTTATTGGGGCAGCAGCGACCATGGGCGTGATCGTAGGAGCAGACATCCCTATGTTTATGGGAGCTATGATCATGGGACCGGTGGCAGCATTATGTATGAAACAGGTAGATAAGTTATTTGAAGGGAAGATTAAACCTGGATTTGAAATGATTGTAAATAACTTTTCTATGGGAATTCTTGGAATATTTCTTGTATTAGCTGCTTATTATGCAATCGGACCATTTGTTCAGGCAATTAATGTGGTATTGTCAGGTGGAGTGAGTTGGATCATTGCACATAAACTAATTCCATTTGCAAGTATTTTTATTGAACCAGCGAAAGTATTATTCTTAAATAATGCAATCAATCATGGAATTTTATCACCAATTGGAATTACACAGGCTGCCAAAGCTGGAAAATCAATTCTATTTATTTTAGAGCCAAACCCAGGACCAGGTGTTGGAGTATTATTAGCATATACATTCTTTGGAACAGGAACAGCAAAGAGAACAGCACCAGGAGTAGCGATCATTCATGCATTTGGTGGAATTCATGAACCATATTTTCCATTTATCTTAATGAAACCACAGATGATAATTGCATCAATTTGTGGAGCCGTATCAGGAAACTTTGTATTTGAATTTTTTAACTGTGGTTTAGTAGCTACAGCTTCTCCTGGAAGTTATTTCTCAGTGCTTGCAGTTGCACCAAAATCAGATTATCTTCCGATCATTGCAGGAATGTTATTGTCAACAGCAGTGTCATTTGCAGTTGGATCAATCATTTTGAAATTCTCTAAAGGTGGAGATGATTATGATAATGCATTAGAAAAGAAAGATGCAATGAAAGCTGAAGGAAAACAAGAAGAAAAGAAAGAAACGATCATAGATTTATCTGGAAAAGTAATTAAAAAAGTATATGTGGCATGTGATGCAGGAATGGGATCTAGTGCTATGGGAGCATCTATTCTTAGAAAGAAAATGAAAGAAGCTGGATTTGATGATATTGAAGTAAAAAATGTATCGATTCCATCTTTACCAGAAGATGTAGACATTGTAGTTACACATAAATCTCTAACAGATCGTGCAATAGCTGTCAGACCAAATGCGATTCATTATTCTGTAGAAAATTTCCTTGAGGGAGAACAATACGATGCAATCATAGAAAAAATAAAAGAGACAAGATAGTAGTGATTTTGATTTAAAAGATATGTTCATGCATAAATTTGTAAGAGCATATCTTTTTTGAAAAAATATTTATTTCATAGAAGTTTTAGATAGAATATGTTAAAATTTGAATAAATAAATGAGTCAGATGAAGGAGGAAGTTGTCATACATGTTTGCAGAAGAAAGACAAGAAAAGATTTTAGAAATGCTTAAAGTTAATAAGCGTGTAAGCAATACAGAATTGATCAAGAAATTTGGAGTCAGTGGAACAACAATACGAATTGATCTGACTGAATTAGAGCAAAAAGGTTTGCTTTCAAGAACACATGGAGGTGCGATCTTAAAAGAAGATCCAGTTTATGGAGAGGATTCGATATCATCAAGACGAGAAAAAAATAAAGAAGAGAAAGAATGTATTGCAAAGAAAGCACGAGCTCAGATTGAAGATGGAGATACAATTCTTTTAGATAGTGGAACGACAGCATTAGATCTTGCAGAGTTATTGAAAGATATTCATAATCTTACAGTAATTACAAATGATCTGCAGATCGCATTAAAATTGCAAAAATATTCAGAAATTCATTTAATTTTATTAGGTGGAAGAGTTCGAACATCATTTGAGTGTACCGTTGGAGGTATGGGAATCAGAGCACTAGAAGAATTATCTGTTGATAAGGTGTTTATGACAACAAATGCCCTTTCTTTACAAAAGGGAGCAACAACTCCAAATCTTGACAATGCAGAAATCAAACGTGAAATGATGAAGATTGGGAATCAGAGATATTTACTCTGTGATAGCAGTAAGATTGGAACGAAAACAGTTTGTTCATTTGCCAAGATTGAAGAGTTTGATGTGATTATCACGGATGATAAAATATCAAAGGAATTAAAAGATAGTATCGAAAAATTACACATTGAAGTTATATAGGGATTCATTCAATACCAAAGATAATTGGCTTATATCCAAGTCTTGCCCCAACGTGCGGCACAGGTTTCGCACATTGGGGCGATTTTTGATTTTTCGGATTTAATAAGAAATGTAGTGTTCTGGATCGTACCATCAGATAAGTTCATATCAGAGAAGTCGATCAATCCTTGCAGGATCAGTAAGTCTGTGCGATCAGATTTCTGATGCATGGAGCAGACTCTGGATAGTCCGATGATACAACCTAGAAGTTCATCTCTGTTTGATAAGTTATGTTCCATAGATTAATCCTGTTCTAATGGGAAGACGACAACTAACATCATCTTAAATGCTTCTACTGCATGAACAGAGTGTGGTTTCTTTGCAGGCATGACAAGAGATTCCCCTTGATTTACGATATATTCTTTGTCATCTACAATAAATTTTCCGCAGCCTTCAATGACAGTTACCATTGCATCTCCGATCGAGTCATGAGTAGAAATATCTTCTCCTTTGGAAAAAGCAAAGAGTGTAACACTGACAAAGTCATTTTGTGCTAAAGTCTTGCTTACAACTTGATCAGCATCTGCATTGACCTGGTCAGCAATTTTGAGTACTTTTTCGTGGTCAATATTTTTGATATATGGATATGCATTCATTATAAAATCTCCTTTTTGTTTCGCATATTGTTAAGTTGATTTTAGTATATCCAAAAACTTGGAAAAAGCCTGTTATTTTTACAAAAAAATAAGAAAATGAGTAAAATCATATTACAAACATATCAAATTGATATAAGTGCTTTTCTTTCTTTTTGTATACAATTGTGATAGAATAGCGTTAGAAAAATTTTTGCCTTGGAGGAATTAAAAAATGGAAAACAGTGTCAAAAATTTAATTCAGTTTATCGATCACAGTCCAAGTTGTTTTCATGTGATTGAAAATGCAAAAAAACAGTTCTTGGAACATGGTTTTATACAGTTAGAAGAAAAAGAACATTGGAATTTAGAAGAAGGAAAAAGTTACTTTGTAGAACGAAATGGAAGTTCTATGATAGCATTCCATCTTCCAAAGAAGGATTTTCAAGGGTTTCACATCGTGGCAAGCCACAGTGATTCTCCAACATACCGTATCAAAGAACAGCCTGAGATGTCCGTAGAGAAACATTATACGAAATTAAATATTGAACGATACGGAGGAATGATCCCGGAAACATGGTTTGATCGTCCATTGTCTGTTGCAGGACGTATTATAATAGAAGAAAACGGACAGATCAAAGATCAGTTGGTCAATATTGACAGAGATCTTATGATCATTCCAAATCTTGCAATTCATATGTCAAGATCTTCAAACGAATCAAAACAGTTAAATCCACAAAAAGATCTCCTGCCATTATGTGGAGGAAATCTTACAAAAGATGGTTTTGAGGAAATGATCGCCAAAGAATCAGGCGTTGAGAAAGAAGATATCTTATCTTATGATCTGTTTTTATATAATCGAATGAGAGGAACAACACTAGGAATCAACGAAGAATTTGTTGCAGCACCAAAATTAGATGACCTTGAATGTGCATATTCATCCATCGAAGGAATGTTAAATGCAAAGCTTTCCAAAGATTATGTCACAGTATGTGCGGTCTTTGATAATGAAGAAGTCGGAAGCGGTACAAAGCAAGGGGCTGGATCAACATTTTTCCCAGAGGTATTAAAAAGGATCAGTTATCTTTGCGGAAAAAATGAAGAAGAATATTATATGGCGGTGGCAGACAGCTTTATGTTATCTGCAGATAACGCTCATGCAGTTCATCCGAACTATCAGGATAAGACAGACCCTACGAACCGTCCGTATATCAATGAAGGAATTGTATTAAAATACAATGCATCACAAAAATATACAACCGATGCGAATTCAGCGGCACTCGTAAAATATCTGTGTAAAAAAGAAAAGATTAAGTGTCAGGTATTCTTTAACCGTTCGGATATGTTAGGCGGTTCAACACTTGGTAATATCCTGACTGGACAGGTGTCGATCAAGGCAGCAGATATCGGACTTCCACAGTTATCCATGCATTCAACATACGAAACTGCCGGATGCAAAGATTTAGATGATATGATCACACTGATGGGATCTTTTTATGAGCTTGGAAAGGAAGTGCAGATTTAATGGAAGAAAAACGTTTGCAGATGTCAGAGAGTTTTTTCTTAACAGCAATTCTTGCAATCGTAGGAGGCTTTCTTGATTCCTACAGTTATTTAATGCGTGGACATGTATTTGCAAATGCACAGACAGGAAATATCGTATTGTTTGGTGTGAATCTTCAAAAGCGGGATTTTACACAGGCATTTTACTATTTTGTTCCAATTCTTGCATTTGCTGTGGGCGTAATCCTTGTTGAGATCATAAAGTATTTTTATAAGGAAGAACATAAGATTCATTGGAGACAGAGAACTGTGGCACTTGAGTTTGTGCTGATAACGGTTGTTGGATTTATTCCGCTGGGACAATATGATGTTGTGGCGAATGTACTGATTTCTTTTGTATGTTCTATGCAGGTGGAGACATTTCGAAGGGTTCATGGGCATCCATTTGCCAGTACGATGTGTACTGGTAATTTAAGAAGTGGAACAGAAGCACTGTGCCAGTACTTTAAAACAGGAGATAAGACATTAAAACAAAAAAGTTTACGATATTATGGAATTATTACTTTTTTCATTATTGGAGCAGTGATCGGAGGATTTTTAACCGGTCGTGCAGGAGGAAGTTCTATCTTTATCTGTAGTATTTTGCTAGCGATCGCAACGATCTTGATGGCAAAAGAGTTCAGAATCTGATAAAAAGACTGATTTTACAAACATTTAACAATGTTTGCGAAATCAGTCTTTTTTTCTTTTGTGTTACTCTTCAGGGAAAACTTCATTTACAAGTTGACAGTATTCCTCATACTCATGAAATTCTGAAAGATCAGCAAAACCTTCGATCATTCCACGATAATACCAACTCTGCATCTTCTTATCCTTCATATTGAATCTCTCCCATAACTCTTCGCCAAGGATGTTATAATCCCGATAAAGTGCACGGATGTTAGCAAGCTTGTCACCAAGGGCGATGATCTTAGCGTTGCGGGATGCACGGTTCTTTAAGAAATCGATCGTATGGCCTTTTCTCTCAACCCATGTCTTACTCTTATCTTCACTTTCCTGATAGACATAAGAAGCAACGATATCACCGAATTCACGACGGATGTCCTCTATCGAGATTCCGTCACAATCTTCAACAACATCATGAAGGACAGCGGCACAAAGCATATCCTGATCGAGAGTCATAGCGGCAACGATGGCAGCAACTTCCATAGGGTGGATGATAAAAGGAAGATTGGTGCCTTTTCTTGTCTGACCGTTGTGGGCATTTGTTGCGTAGATAACGGCTTTTTCAAACATTGGAAAACTCCTTTATTAAAATAAGTTAGTGTAAAATAATTGTTAAGATAATCATAAAGCATTTTTTTTTGGTATTCAAGTAGGAAATCCAAGAAAATAGAGAGGAAAATACTTTGTCACTTTAAAGCGTGTCAGTGTTGACTTTTTAAATACAGGAAGTTAAAATAAAAATTAAGTGTGATCAAAGAATGAGAAGATTTTGTGATCACCGCAAGAAAAAAGGAGAGTAAAACAATGACAGACAGCAATTTTACGATCGGATTTATCGGTTTAGGATTGATCGGTGGATCCATTGCGAAGGGAATAAGAAGAGTTTTTCCAAACTATACACTCATTGGAATGGATGAAAACCCGGATACGATCAAAAGTGCATTGGAGGATGGAATCATTGATTCAATTGCTACAGACTGCAAAACAGATTTTGCGGAATGCAACTATGTATTTTTGTGTGCACCGGTTCAATATAATGTAATGTATCTAAAAGATCTGAAAGGATCGATTAATGAAAATTGTATTTTAACAGATGTAGGAAGTGTAAAGGAAGAGATTCACTTAAAGATTGAAGAATTAGGAATGGAAGAATACTTTATCGGAGGACATCCGATGGTAGGATCAGAGAAGGCAGGTTTTTCTTTCAGTTCTGACAGATTAGTTGAGAATGCTTACTATTTTATCACGCCAACAAAGAAAGTCAGCGAACAAAGAGTGAAAGATTTTACAAACTTCATTGAAGAATTAGGAGCATTAACGATCATTCTGGATTATAAGCAGCATGATGCCTATACTGCAGCGATCAGTCATGTACCACATATCATGGCAGCAGAACTGGTACATATCGTAAGTAATATGGATACAGATGATGGAATCTTAAAACAGTTAGCTGCAGGTGGTTTTAAAGATATCACAAGAATCGCATCTTCATCTCCAGTCGTATGGGAACAGATTTCTTTATCAAATAAGAAGAATATCAAAGAATTACTGCAAAAAGCACAGAATCATTTAGGCTATGTGATCGCAGCACTTGATATGGAAGACAGAGAATATTTGAATAATTATTTTAAACAGGCAGGAGAATATAGAGATTCTGTGCCAGACAGTGCGGTTGGTCTGATCCAGAAATCTTACGAGATCTTTATTGATATTCCAGATGAACCAGGAACGATCGCAACAACGACAACCTTGCTTGCTTTGAATCATGTAAGTATCAAGAATATTGGAATCATTCACAACCGTGAATTCGAAGAAGGTGTTTTAAAGATCATGTTATATGATGATGAATCAGCAAAGAAGGCGACAAAAATCTTAAGAGATAAAAACTACACAGTATACGAGAGGAAATAAAAACATGAAATTAACAAAAAGTGCGGGACTTAGAGGAGAATTATCAATTCCGGGAGACAAATCGATCAGTCATAGAGCAGTTATGTTTGGATCTTTAGCGAAAGGAACAACACATATCAGCAATTTCTTATCAGGAGCAGACTGTCTGTCAACGATCGATTGTTTTCGTAAGATGGGTGTTTTGATCGAACAGAATGGAACGAACGTCACTGTTCATGGAAATGGACTTCATGGCTTAAAGGCACCAAGTGAGACATTAGATGTAGGAAATAGCGGAACAACAACAAGATTGATCTCAGGAATCCTGGCAGGTCAGGATTTTGAAACTGTATTATCTGGAGATGCATCTTTAAATAAACGTCCAATGGGAAGGATCATCAAACCATTAGAACAGATGGGTGCAAAGATCACAAGTGTGAATGGGAATGGATGTGCACCATTGAAGATTGAAGGAACAAAATTAAATGCAACACATTATGATTCTCCAGTTGCATCTGCACAAGTAAAATCCTGTGTGTTATTAGCAGGATTATATGCAGATGGCAAGACAAGTGTGACAGAACCAGCATTATCAAGAAATCATACAGAATTAATGCTTCGTTCTTTTGGAGTGAAAGTAGAATCACATGATACAACAGCGACGATCACACCTCCAGAAGAGATGATCGCAACAGATATCGTGGTTCCAGGAGATATTTCTTCAGCAACTTTCTTTATCGTAGCAGGACTGATCACACCAAATTCATGTATTCGTTTAAAAAATGTTGGAATCAATCCAACAAGAGATGGAATCCTACGTGTATGTAAAGATATGGGAGCTGATGTTACATTAGAAAATGTGATCGATAATGGGGGAGAGCCAACAGCAGATATCGTTGTAAAGACAAGCAAATTAAAAGGAACGGTGATTGGTGGAGAAGTCATTCCAACATTGATCGATGAGATTCCAGTTATTGCACTGTTAGCAGCATTTGCAGAAGGTGAGACAGTGATCAAAGACGCGGCAGAGTTGAAGGTAAAAGAGTCTGATCGAATCGCATTAACGGTTGATAATCTTGTGAAAATGGGTGTTGATGCGACAGCGACAGACGATGGAATGATCATCAAAGGCGGTAATCCATTACATGGAGCAAGTATCAATTGTAAATACGACCATCGAATCGCTATGACATTTTCGATTGCAGGAATCAATGCAGAAGGAGAAACTGTGATCGAAGATTCAGAATGTGTGGATGTGTCTTATCCAACATTTTATGAACAGTTAAATTCATTGCAATAAATAAAATGCTATGATAAGAATTCATAAGGAGTAGATAACAATGGAAAAGAAATATTTCTTTTTTGATATTGACGGAACATTGACAGATAGATCGACAGGGAAGATTGTGCCAAGTGCCAGAGAGGCGTTGGATCGTTTAGAAGCAAATGGACATTTTGTTGCGATCGCAACTGGAAGAGCACATTACAAAGCACGTAAATTCACAGGAGCCAATGGGTTTAAAAATATGGTCTGTTGTGGAGGCAATGGCTGTGTGATCAACAATGAATTAGTGGAAAATATTCCTTTGGATAAAGAAGGGTGTTTACAGATCATTCATCAGTCAGAAGAATTAGGGTATGGATGGTGTGTAGCTCTTGATGATACGAAAGATGTCTATATGACAGACGATAAATTTCTAAGACAGGTTGGAAAGAGAAAAGAACCAACCAGATATATCATCGATGATATGTTAGATATTGACAGTGTCGACGCGATTTACAAGATTTATGTAGCTATTCCAAAAGAGGAAGAAGAGAAACTTACAAAGAAAGAGTTGATCGGGCATTTGAGATTTGAACCAGAATATTTAATGTTCCAGCCAGATAATAAACGTGGTGGTATTGTAAAGATGATGGAATATCTTGGCGCAGATATTAAAAATGTGGTTGTATTCGGGGACGATTACAATGATATGGATATGTTCTGTAAAGACTGGTTTTCCATTGCTATGGGAAATGGATGCCAGGATTTAAAAGATATGGCAAGTTATGTGACCGATACAAATGTCAATGACGGTATTAAGAAAGCATGTGAACATTTTGAATGGATTTAATAAAGTAAAACAGCAGACAGAAGATACATCGGAGGGAAATATGAAACATTTAAAATTAGGGAAGATACAATGGATCGCATTATTGGTTGTCAGTGCAATGTTTGTGAATTTATGCAGCCATATGGTATTGGCAGCAGCAAGAGATGGAAATGATCCGGCACAGGGAACAACGGCAGAAGCAACAACAGCTTCAGAAGCGACAACAGAAACTACAACGGAACAGCAGGAAGAGACACAGTCTATGGGAGAATATAAAGCATTCTGGTTTTCTTTCTACGATTATGACTCTTATCGTGCAAAATATAAAAAGAGAACGGCAGCAAATTTCCGTACCTACTTTACAGGTGTTGTCAAAAAAGGAAAGAGTCTTGGAATGAATCGCGTGATCGTGCAAGTAAGACCATTTGGAGATGCCATTTATAAGTCAAAGTATTTCCCTTGGTCCAAATATATTTCTGGAAAACAGGGAAGAAATCCAGGATTTGACCCATTAAAGATCATGGTAGAAGTTGCACATGACAATGACATGAAGATCGAGGCATGGGTAAATCCATATCGTGTAACAACAGGTTCTACGAATTATAAGAAACTTGCAAAGAATAATCAGGCAAGAAAATGGCATGCCAAGAAGTCTACAAGAAGAAATGTATTATCTTATGGTGGAAGTTTGTATTACAACCCATCCAAAAAAGCGGTCAGAACACTGATCACAAACGGAGTGAAAGAAATCGTACAAAATTATGATGTCGATGGAATTCATATGGATGATTATTTCTATCCATCTTTTACAAAACGTAATGTCAAAAAGGCATTTGATGCAAAAGAATACAACAAATCTTCTTATAAGAAGAAAAAGAAAAGTATCTATACTTACCGTCGTGCACAGGTAAATGCTCTTGTAAAACAGATGAAAAAAGCAGTAAAAAGTGTAGATCCAAATGTAACATATGGTATCAGTCCAGCAGGAAATATTGACAATCTGACAAGTAAATATTCATATTATGTAGATATCTATAAATGGCTAAATTCTACAGAGTATGTTGATTATATCTGCCCACAGGTATACTGGGGATTTAAACATCCAACTGCAAAATTTAATAAAGTCACAGATCGTTGGATCAAGGCAGCAAAGAGTAAGAAAGTTAAACTTTATATTGGAATCGCAGTATATCGTGCGGGACATAATGTTGGCCAGAATCGTGCAGAACGAAAAGAATGGAAGAGTGATACAAAAGTCTTGAAGAAACAGGTCCAGTATGCAAGAGAGAAACATGTGGATGGATTTGCATTCTTTGACTATCAGGATCTAAAGAGCAAGACAAGTGCCAAAGCGGTCAATCAGCTCAAAACAGTTTTAAAATAAATATTACAGAGATCATTGCATAGAGATATGTGATGGTCTCTTTTTAGTTACAGCAGATTTCTTTTCATGTAAATTACGCTATATAAGAAATCTACAGCGAGTTGACATAATATGAAAAATATAATATTATATGGCGTATAATATGATGTAAGGAGGATGCCAATGGTTTTTAATACAGGAGCTGCGCTGTTAGATGCGGTAGTTCTGGCTGTCGTATCAAGAGAAGAAGAAGGTACGTATGGATATAAGATCACACAGGATGTAAGAGAAGTGTTAGAAGTATCAGAATCTACATTATATCCAGTATTAAGGAGACTTAAGAAGGATGGCTGCTTGGAGGTTTATGATAAGCAATACGGCGGCAGAAACCGCAGATATTATAAGATCACATCTGTGGGAATAGCACAGCTTTCGTTATATAAAGAAGAATGGAAACAATATTCCCAGAGAATATCTAGAATTTTCGAAGGAGGAGAGAGAGTATGAACCGGGAGGAGTACTTAAAGAGATTGTCTTTTTTACTAAAAGATCTTCCAAAAGAAGAAATTGAAGATGCGATCGCATATTATGAAGATTATTTTGAGGAAGCAGGAGAAGAGAAAGAAGAACAGGTGATCAAGGAACTTGGTTCCCCAGAGAAGATCGCGAAGATGATCCGTGATTCTGTACAGGAAAATCAGGCAAGCAGTGAGTATACAGAAGAAGGATATAGACAGGAAACTTACGAAGATTACCAGCAGATGAGTAGAAAAGACTCACAAAAGGAAGCCAAACAGGGCAGCAGATGGCATATGAAGGGAAGAAGAAACCGCAATATCATTTTGATGATCTTAATTCTTGTCTTTGTGGGAAGCTGGCTGATTCCTGGTATTTTTGGCATTGTGATTGGAATTGCAGGAGGAATTTTTGGCAGTTGTGTGGGATTGTTGTTTGGAGGACTTGGACTGGTCGGTGCTGGAATTTATAAGATGTTTACGACAGTTCCATATGGTTTATTGTTGATGGGCGGCGGTTTTCTGATGATCGCTGGTGGAATTTTGTTATTATGGTTCCTTGTATGGATCTGTGCAACTGCCATTCCATGGATCATTGCAAAGATCCGTGAATTTTGGAACAGAAATTTTGGGAGAGGATGTGAATAAGTTTGAAGACATTTAAGAAAGTATGCATGATATTAATATCAGTAACGGCTGTTGCAGGAATCGGATGCATCATAGCAGCATTTGTTATGGGTGCAGATCCAAGACAGATTCGAAATTATGCAGAAGGAAAGACAAGCGGTAAATTACAGACAGAGGAACGAAATATAAGAGCAGATCAGATCAGAAAATTAAATATTGATATTGGAAGTGGAAATGTTAAGCTACAAAATGGAAATCAGGATCATCTGATCATAAAGAAAAAAGGAAGCTGGGAGCCAGTGATATTAAAGTCAGATGGAGAGATTGAAATCAAGCAGAAGAGCAGACATTTTAAATTGTTTTGGTTTCAATCAAACGATGAGATCACAGTTATTCTGCCCAAAGGAGTTACCTTTGAGAAAGTTTCCATGGATTGTGGCAATGGAGACATTGCGTCAGATTCTTTGAATATCACAGACGAACTTGACATAGACTGTGGAAGTGGAGATATTGATCTGACAACGATCACAACATCAAAGACAGAGATTGATCTGGGTTCTGGAGATGTCACATTGACAATGGCAGGAACAGAAAAAGATTATAACTATAATATAGATTGTGGAAATGGAGATGTTAAGATTGGAGATATACTTTTCGAAGATGATCTAAAAAAACGAAATATCAATGCATTAAGATGGATTAATATAGATTGTGGAAGTGGAGATCTTACGATCGATTTCGATAATACAATATTGTAAAACAAAGTAACAGATAGATGGAGGAAAAGGAAATGAAGAAAAGATTATATAAATCAAGAAAAGACCATTTTTTATTTGGTGTATGTGGAGGATTAGCAGAATATTTTGAGGTAGATCCAACTTTGGTACGAATCCTTACAGCAGCATTATGCACAACAGGAACAGGATTGTTGTTATATATTGTGGCAGCTGTTGTCATGCCGGAGCGTGTCGAGTAATTGTCTTTTTCTTGAATCAATCCAAAGAATGTGATAAAATAGACAATCATGTCAAAATTCAGGTCGAATAAGACTTTGATCATGAAGATAAATACACATAAAGAAGAGGAGAAATCATATGAAATTACCAATATTGATCGCAATGGTTCTCTATATGGCAATGGTTATCTGGATTGGTGTCATTTACAGTAAGAAGACAAAGACATCCGAAGACTATTTCCTTGGAGGACGAGGACTTGGACCATGGGTTACTGCAATGAGTGCAGAGGCATCTGATATGAGCAGCTGGCTGTTGATGGGACTTCCTGGACTTGCATACGCAACAGGATTCAGCCAGGCAGGATGGACAGCAATCGGATTGATCCTTGGTACATACTTAAACTGGAAGATCGTGGCAAAGAGATTACGTCATTATACAGAAGTAGCAGATAATGCGATCACAGTACCAGACTTTTTCAGTAATCGTTTTAAAGATGATAAGAAGATCTTAAGCAGTATTTCTGCAGTCATGATCCTTATTTTCTTTACAGTATACACCGCATCAGGATTTGCTGCATGTGGTACATTATTTAACTCTGTATTTGGATTAAATTATCAGAAGAGTATGATCGTCTGTGCGATCGTTATTGTATTATATACATCCATGGGTGGATTCTTAGCAGCAAGTACAACAGACCTGATTCAGGGATTATTAATGTCATTTGCCATTGTGATCGTACTGATCGTTGGAGTTGTGAATGCAGGCGGAGTAGCGAATGTTATTGCACACGGTCAGGCAATGGAAGGATTCTTTGATGTTATGAAGTACCATGACCCAGCAACAGGAGGTGCAGTATCACAGGGTGTGATCCCAATCTTATCCGGACTTGCATGGGGACTTGGATACTTTGGTATGCCACATATCCTTGTAAGATTCATGGCAATCCGTGACCCACAAGAAGTAAAGAAATCAAGAAATATCGCAATGATCTGGGTATTGATTTCTTTAAGTGTAGCCGTATGTATCGGATTTACAGGAGCAGCACTTTATCCCAATGTAGCAGAATTAGCTGGAAATGGAAATCAGAGAATCTTTATCTACATGACAACACATTTATTTAAAGGACTGATTCCATTATTTATGGCAGGAGTTATTTTATCAGGAATTCTTGCAGCAACAATGAGTACATCTGATTCGCAGCTTTTAATTGCATCATCCTGCGTATCAAAGAACTTATTCCAAGGATTATTTAAGAAAGAAATGTCTGAAGAAAAGGTACTGTTAGTTTCAAGGATCACAACGATCGTGATCGCATTGATCGGTGTTTTTATCGCAATGGATGAAAACAGCTCTGTATTCGGATTAGTAGAAAATGCATGGGCAGGATTCGGTGGAGCCTTTGGTCCATTAACACTGTTTGCATTATTCTGGAAACGAACAAACTTAAAAGGAGCAATCGCTGGAATGTTAAGTGGAGGTATCATTGCACTTGTATGGCCAGTGACTCTGGGAAAATTAGGTGGAATTTTTGGAATCTACTGCCTGTTACCAGCATTTATCGTATCTTCTATTCTGATCATCGTAGTTAGTTTATGTACAGAAGAACCTAACGATGTTATGGTGAAAGAATTTGAAGAAGCAAAAAGCCTCAATGATTAAATTGTGATTTGAATGACGAAAATTATTGGTGGAATATTATAAAAAGAGATCATATGTTTGCAACCCACTCGCGTTCGGACTCCCACGTAGCTGTACTAAGCTCCTGAATGGTCTAATGACCATCCACTCGCTAAGTGCAGACGTGTCCGTACGGTTGCCAACACATGATCTCTTTTTATAATATTCAAATAATTTACGTTATTCAAACCACTACACAGTGTGTATGTTTTACTGTATGGGCATTTATAATAAACATTTGTCTGTTACTAAAAAATTTGAAAACCGATAACGTTCAACATACAATACTTAATTTTATACGAGAATGTCTTCAGGTATTCATAAAAACATAAAGAAAGATAGAGGTACGAAATAGTAGAATTCCATAGGATTTTTTGCAAAATCGCAGCCAACACGGGCACTGTTTGAACGCAGTGAGTTGTGCAGGAGTGTTGGCGGATCAGCGTTTTGCAAAAAATCCGTCAATGGAATTCGTTTTTCGTACCTCTATCTTTCTTTATGTTTTTATGAATACTCGATACATTTCCGTTATACAACTTAAAATTTCAAAGCACTTTTCTTTTTTGTATACATACCATGATAGTATAAAAGAAGAAAAGGAAAATAGAAATGAATCAATGTTATTGTGATCGATCATCAGGAATGTGTGAGCATGGTCATCGGCATGGTGGAGTGGATTCTATGCCGGTTGCTATGCAGTATGTTCCATGGCAGTATTGGAGCAGGATTTATAGTCCGGAAGAAGGATTACAATGTGGAACGATCTTTCCAGAGTTGAATAAACCATTTTATGGGAAAGGGGCGTGCCGGTAATGAATCAGTATGATAAGAAAAAGTTGTTAAATTATATTGATGCAGTCAGCTTTGCATTGATTGATACGAATCTGTATCTTGATACACACCCAAATGACAAAAAAGCAATGGACCATTTTAATCAATATCAGAAGGCAAGAAAGCAGGCATTAAAAGAATATGCGAGAAATTTTGAACCATTGACGATTGATAGTGCAGATATAGATGATCATTTTACATGGGCAACGGATTCTTGGCCATGGATGAAGAGGGGAGGTTGTTGATATGTGGAATTATGAAAAACGATTGGAGTTTCCGGTAAATATCAAACGAACAGATCCCAAGATGGCACAATTGATCATTACGCAGTATGGTGGTCCAGATGGGGAATTAGGAGCTTCGATGCGGTATTTGTCGCAGCGATTTGCGATGCCATATAAAAATGTTTGTGGGGTGCTAACTGATATAGGTACAGAAGAATTAGCTCACTTGGAAATGATCTGTACGATCGTGCATCAGTTAACTAGAGATCTAACGCCAGAACAGGTGAAAAAATCAGGGTTTGGAGCTTACTATGTAGATCATACAGCAGGTGTATGGCCACAAGCAGCAAGTGGTGTACCGTTTAGCGCAGCGACGTTTCAGTCTGTGGGAGATCCGATTACAGATTTAAGTGAAGACCTTGCTGCAGAACAAAAAGCAAGAACAACGTATGATAATTTGTTAAGGCTTATTGATGATCCAGATGTTAGAGAGCCACTGAAATTCTTACGAGAAAGAGAAATCGTGCATTTCCAGAGATTTGGTGAAGCACTGAGGACTGTACAGGATCATTTGGATTCTAAGAATTTTTATGCGATCAATCCAGCATTTGATCATAGTGGTAATTGTAATAAATAAATATATAAAAACAGTTGGCATAAAAAGTAAAAATTATGTCAGCTGTTTTTTATTTTTTGAAGTAACAAAAAGTTGAAAATATATGACAATCTGTTATAATAAATCAAAAATGAATAGTTCAAATATGAAATAATTAACAAGGAGGGATAAATTCATGAAGATCAATATAGAATTTCCGAGAAAGTTGTTAGAGGTATATAACGATGCATGTAAGCCGTTGTGCAAGAAATTAAAATTACCACAGACAGCTTTTGATATTTTAATGTTTTTAGGAAATAATCCACAATACCAGACAGCCAGAGATATCGTAAAGATCAGAAATATCAAAGCAAATCTTATATCAATCAACGTAGAGAAACTTGTGAAAGAAGGTTATTTAAGAAGAGAAGAGATTAAAGGTGATCGAAGAAAAACAAAACTGATTATTACAGAAAAAGCACATCCAGTAATCAAAGAAGGACAGCAGTTACAACAAGGATTTGTAGATCAGTTGTTTGATAATACAACACAAGAAGATAAAAAAATTTTTATCCATGTAATGAAAAATATGGATAAGAATTTAGATGATATTTTGAAAGGTGGAAACTAAGATGAATATATTATTAACGATCGCAGTAACATTTTTTGCAGGAATGGGAGCCGGGCTTGGAACAGGATTTGCAGGGATGAGTGCAGCAGCTGTAATTAGTCCGATGTTGATCACATTCCTTAAGATGGACCCGTATATGGCAATAGGAATCGCATTATCCTCTGATGTACTGGCAAGTGCAGTTTCAGCTTATATTTACAGGAAAAACAAGAATCTTGATATCAAAAATGGAATGATCATGATGGTAACAGTATTGTTATTTACAGTTGTAGGAAGCTATATCGCAAGCCTTCTGCCAGCAGCAACGATGGGAAATTTCTCTGTGTTTATGACATTATTATTAGGAATTAAATTTATCGTAAAACCAGTTATGACAACAAAAGAAGCCATGCAGGGTGTTTCGGCAAAGAAACGGGCGATTCAGTCTATGATCTGTGGGATTGTGATCGGGCTGATCTGTGGATTTGTCGGTGCCGGCGGTGGAATGATGATGTTACTGATCCTTACCAGTGTGTTAGGATATGAACTAAAAACAGCAGTAGGAACCAGTGTGTTTATCATGGCATTTACAGCATTTACTGGAGCTGTATCCCATTTTATGATCGGCGGGGTGCCAGATTGGACAGTGTTTATCTTATGTGTTGTATTTACTCTGATCTGGGCAAGAATCGCAGCAAGATTTGCCAATAAAGCAACACCAGAGACATTAAACAGAGTAACAGGAATCATTCTTGTAATTCTAGGAATCGTTGTTCTTGGATTTTCCATTCTGTAAATGATAGAAAACATTGAAAGTCCAAGATAAAGAGTGATAAAATCAAACTGTATGAAAAAAATTTGGATAAGTTTATTAAATACGGATTGTTATATACGAAACGATATAAAGGAGCGAAAACACGGCATGATAATCGATGAATTAAAGAAGCAGGGAAAAGCTTTATTGGACGCAAGAAGAGATAATTTTGTAAGACAAAGTCTTTTATCCGATGAATTCCTGAATTTTATGCAGCAAAATAAGAAACCATTTGATCTTTTAATGTCATATTATGAATGTGCGATCATGGAAATCGAGACAAAGTTCAGGGTATTAAATCATGAATTATCTTTAGAGTATGACAATAATCCAATTGAAAGTATTAAGACAAGAGTCAAATCCTATGACAGTATTTTAAAGAAGATCCGAAGAAAAAATATTCCTTTAAACCTACAAGCCATTGAAGAAAATTTAAAAGATATTGCCGGGGTCAGAGTTATCTGTTCATTTCCAGATGACATTTATAAATTAGCAGAAAGTTTCTTAAAGCAGGATGATATCACACTGATCGAGCGAAAAGATTATATTAAGAATCCCAAGCCAAGTGGCTATCGAAGTCTTCATCTGATCGTACAAGTACCAATCTTTTTACAAAATGAAAAGAAGATGGTTAATGTTGAAGTGCAATTTCGAACGATCGCTATGGATTTCTGGGCAAGTCTTGATCATAAGATGCGTTATAAGAAAGAGTTGTCCGATGAAGAAGTGGAAATCCTTCAGGAAGAACTTTATGATTGTGCAAAACAAAGTGCAGCACTTGATGAACGAATGCAGAGGATCAGAGATCGAATCACACAAAAACGGGAGAAAGAAGCCATTCTTCTGGAAGATCAACACGATAAATGTTGATCATTTTACGAAGTGTGATTTCTTAAATTGTAATTTCTGACAGACTGTGATAGAATAGGACAAGTATTAAAAAAAGTATAAAAATTTGTTAAGAAAGTGTTAATGAATTGAGGGTAAAAAATGAATATTATCATTGTTGGGTGTGGTAGAATCGGTTCTACGCTTGTTGAGGAATTAAGTGGCGAGAACCATGACATTTCCATTATTGATGAGAAAGCAGATGTTGTACAGAAACTTGCTGAAACACATGATGTATTAGGTGTGATCGGGAATGGGGCAAGCTATAGTATTCTGTCAGACGCAGGAGTTGAGACAGCAGATATCATTATTGCAGTTACGAACTCTGATGAATTGAATCTTTTGTGTTGTCTGATCGCGAAGAAGGCAGGAAGATGTGAGACGGTTGCCAGAGTGAGAAATCCTGTTTATTATGATGAGATCAGTTTCATAAAGGAAGAGATGGGAATTTCTGTTGTGCTGAATCCAGAATTAAGTGCGGCATATGAGATTGCAAGATTACTAAGATTCCCTTCTGCAATGGAAGTGAATAAGTTTTCTAAAGGCAGGATCGAGATGTTAAAATACCGTATCCCACATAATTCTAAATTAGATGGAATGACATTGATCGATGTCAGTAATCAGTTAAATTGTGAGATATTGATCTCTGCGGTAGAGCGTAAGAAAGAATTGATCATTCCAAATGGTTCTTTTCAGTTAAGAGAGAAAGATATAATTTCATTTGTTGGAAGGCCAAACTGTGCCATGGAATTTTTCAGGAAGATTGGGGAAAGAAAGAATCAGGTTCATGAAGCAATGATCATAGGTGGAAGTAAGATTGGATTTTATTTATCAAAATTACTTGTTTCTAGTGGAATTGGTGTAAAACTGATCGATAAAGACAGAGATCAATGTGAGAGATTAAATGAGAGTATTCCAGATGCGATGATCATCCATGGAAATGGAAATGACCATGATATGCTGTTAGAAGAAGGTCTGACGGATGTAGATGCATTTATTGCCCTTACGAATCACGATGAGGAGAATATGTTCTTGTCTCTGTATGCACAGAGCCAGAGTGATGCAAAATTGGTCACAAAGGTACAGAAATTGAATTACGATGCCATGATCGAACGATTAGATCTTGGAAGTATGATCTATCCGGAATATCTGACAGCACAATATATTATTCAGTATGTAAGAGCAAGACAAAATTCCATCGGAAGTAATATTGAGAATCTCTACAAATTAATGGATGGAAGAGCGGAAGCACTGGAATTTCATATTCAGAAAGGTTCTCCAGTCATTGGAAGACCAATTAAAGATCTGTCATTGATTGATAATCTGCTGATCTGCAGCATTTATCGTAAAGGAAAACCAATGATTCCAAATGGTCAAGATCATATGGAAGAAGATGATCTGGTGGTAGTTGTCACAACTAAAAAAGGATTACACGATGTCAAAGACATCTTAAAGAGAGGATAATGGGGGCAGGGTATAATGAATTTTTCAATGATTCGATACGTAATAGGCTTGGTAATGCTCTTTGAGAGTGCATTTTTATCACTTCCTTGTCTGATCGCATTAATCTATCATGAGAAGAAAGGCTTTTCTTTCTGGATCATGCTATTTGTATGTCTGATCATTGGAATTCTTTTTGTTATGAAGAAACCAAAGAAGACAGTTTATTACGCAAAAGAAGGTTTTTTAACAGTTGCGATCAGTTGGATCGTGATGAGTTTTTTTGGAGCACTGCCATTTGTGATCAATGGAGATATTCCATCGGTTGTAGATGCGATGTTTGAAACTGTTTCAGGATTTACTACAACAGGATCAAGTATCTTAACGGATGTAGAAGCGTTAGCAAGATGTAGTTTATTCTGGAGGAGTTTTACTCACTGGGTAGGTGGTATGGGTGTATTCGTGTTTGTATTAGCTGTCATGCCATTGGTTGGTGGTCAGAATATTCATCTGATGAGAGCAGAAAGTCCAGGACCATCTGTTGGAAAACTGGTTCCTAAGATTCGAAAAACATCTATGATCTTGTATAAGATTTATATTTTTATGACTATTGTGATGGTAGTATTGTTGCTTTTAGGAAAGCTTCCATTATTTGATTCGCTGTTACTTGCATTCGGTACTGCTGGAACTGGTGGATTCTCGATATTGAATTCAGGGTGTGAATCTTACTCACCATACATACAATATTTGATCGCGATCTTTATGATCTTATTTGGAGTAAATTTTAATGTATATTATTTTATTTTGATCAAGAAGTTCAAAGATGCGATCCATTATGAAGAATTAAAATATTACTTATTATTTATTGGTGCATCTGTAGCAATGATCACATATAATATACACAGTTTATTTCCAACGATCGAGCAGGCATTCCGCCATGCACTTTTTCAAGTAGGAACAGTGATCACGACAACCGGATATGCATCAACAGATTTTAATAAATGGCCGGAATTTTCAAAGTTTATTCTGGTAATGCTGATGTTTTCAGGAGCATGTGCCGGAAGTACCGGTGGTGGTATGAAAGTATCAAGATTGGTCATTATGTTAAAGACCGTCAAGAAAGAGCTGCTCTCATACTTACATCCAAGAACGGTACGTAAGGTCAAATTCAACGGAAGAATTGTAGAACATGAAGTTATTCGAGGGATCAATGTTTATATGATCGCATATGCATTTGTACTGATGTTTTCTGTACTGATCATTTCTATTGATAACTTCGATTTTACAAGCAATTTTACGGCAGTTGTTGCAACATTGAATAATATTGGTCCTGGGCTTAATATCGTAGGACCAACTGGAAACTTTTCAATGTATTCGAATCTTTCCAAGATCGTTATGATCTTTGATATGTTAGCGGGAAGACTGGAATTATTTCCAATGTTATTGTTGATTAATCCATATACATGGAAAGAAATAAAAATAAGAAAAATAAGAAAAATAAGAAAAAATAAGAAAGAGGGCCATAGCATATGAAACGTAATACAGATTTTATGCTTCGTGATATCGCAGGTGAAGTAATTCTTGTACCAACAGGGGCTGCAACTCAGCAGTTTAATGGAATGATCACATTAAATGAAGTGGCAGCATTTATTTGGAAGAATTTAGATGAATCGAAGTCAAAAGAAGAATTGGTTGATAAGATCATGGATGAATTTGAAGTAGATGAAGAAACAGCAAGGACAGATGTAGAAGGATTTGTCGGAGCACTTTATGAACATGGACTGGTATTGGATGAATGAGACAGATTGCAAATAACGTTTATATCCCGGTATTGAAAGATCTGGTAGAAGAGGGAAAAGAAGTCAGCATGATGATCAGTGGGAGCAGTATGAATCCGTTTTTGATCCATCAAAGAGACTATATTTTGATGAAGAAGCCAGAAGAAGAATTGAAAGCTGGGGATATGGTGTTTTTTCAGAGAAGAGATGAGGCGTATGTGATGCATCGGATTCATCACATCAACAAGGAGGGAAAGCTGTTTATTATCGGAGATGCACAGGTAGATATGGAAGGACCGATTGACAAAGAACAGGTTTTTGCGATCATTACAAAAGTAAAGCGTAAAGGAAAATGGATTGCACCTGGAGATTTTTGGTGGGAGTTTTTTGAACATATCTGGCTGCATTTGATTCCATTTCGGAGATTTTTGATGAAATTATACGGAATTCAAAGATAAAGGGTGGTAATATTTTACGTATTACCATTCTTTTTTTGTTATCAGACTATGATGAGAGTGTCAAAAGTAAATTTTGCCACTCTCTGATGTATCCAGATTGTTCCATTGCTACGCAATTCCACAATCTTCGAACACCTCGAACTCCCATAAAATGGTGTATTCACACCATTTTATTCCGTTCTCGTTGTTCAGCGTGTCAATAAGTATAAATTGCTTATTTGTGCAAGCACAAACGCAATTTATACTTTTGACACTTACATCATTTTATAGTATCCTTAAAAATAAAAGATACAAAACAGGAGGAAGATCAATGGGACGTGTATTTAAATTCCATAACGACGTAGATACAGATCAGATCATCGCGTCACAATATTTGTTATTGCCAAATATTGAAGAGATGAAAGTATATACTTTTGAATCAATTGATAAAGATTTTGCCAAGAAGGTAAAAGAAGGAGATATTGTTGTAGCAGGAGAGAACTTTGGATGTGGGTCATCCAGAGAACAGGCGCCAAGTGTATTGAAAGCGTTAGGTGTCAAAGCAGTGGTTGCTAAATCATTTGCGAGAATCTTCTATAGAAACTCTATCAATATCGGATTACCAGTGATCATCAGCAAAGACTTATATGACAAAGTGGAAGACGGAGCTGACATTGATATCAACCTGTCTGAAGGATGGATCAAAACAGAGGATGAAACCATTCCATGTACCAAGCTGCCACCATATATGCAGAATATCTTAGATCATGGTGGATTGATCAATTTCTTGAATGAAGGGGAGGAATAGGAACATGGGAATGACCATCGGAGAAAAGATTATTGCAAGAGCTGCGAAAGTAGATCAGGTAAAAGCAGGAGAGATCCATACGATCGAAGTTGACCGTTTAATGAGTAATGACGGAACGACACATTTAACAATTGATATGTATCATAACCAGTTAAAACATCCAAAGATCGCGGACAAAGACAAACTGGTATTTATCATGGACCACAATGTGCCTGCGGAGAATCCAAAAACAGCAGCAGCACATAGAAAGATGCGTAATTTTGCAAAAGAGCATGAAATCAAATTATATGAAGGAAAAGGTGTCTGCCATCAGATCATGGTAGAAAATCATGTATGTCCAGGAGAATTTATCATGGGTGCAGACTCCCATACGTGTACATATGGAGCTTTAGGAGCATTTGGTACAGGGATCGGATGTACTGATTTCTTATACGCTATGGTAACAGGACAGTCTTGGGTATTAGTTCCAGACACGATCCGTTTTAACCTGCATGGTAAATTAAGAGAAGGTGTATACGCCAGAGATTTAATGCTTTCTATCATCGGAATGGTAGGAGCAAATGGATGCAACTACAAGATCATGGAATTTGCTGGAGAAGGTGCTCATAACCTTGATATTGATGAACGTTTAGTTCTTTGCAACCTTGCTGTTGAAGCAGGAGCTAAGACTGGAATCGTTGAGCCAGATGAGAAAGTTGTAGAATACGTAGAAAGTCGTGGAAGAAAAGCTGAGAACTTATTCAAGAGTGATGACGATGCGGTATTTGAGAAAGTTTATGATATCAACTTAGACGAGATCAAACCAGTTGTTGCAAGACCTCATCAGATCGATGATGTTGTGGATGCCAAAGAAGTCAAGGATGTGAAAATTGATGAAGCATTCTTAGGATCATGTAACAATGGACGTATCGAAGAATTAAGAGTCGCTGCTGAAATCTTAAAAGGTAAGAAAGTAAGTGACAGCGTAAGATTTTTGATCGCACCAGCTTCCAATGAAGTTTATATGCAGGCATTAGATGAAGGTCTGATCGATATTTTCATGGAATCCGGAGCAATGGTTATGAACTGTAACTGCAGTGTTTGCTGGGGAAGCTGTCAGGGTGTCATCGGGAAAGATGAAGTTTTGATTTCTACAGGAACAAGAAACTTCAAAGGACGTGCCGGACATCCAGATTCTTATGTATATTTAGGATCAGCAGCGACGGTCACAGCATCAGCGATCGCAGGTAAGATCACAACAGTAGACCAGATTTAAGGAAGAAGGATAGAATAGATATGGAACAGTTTAAAGGAAAGGTTTGGGTGCTTGGAGATGACATTGATACAGACATCATCATCCCAACAGAATATCTGGCACTTCCAACCGTAGAAGATATGAAACAGTATGGATTTTCCCCACTTCGTCCAGAATTAGCAGGACAGATCGGTGAAGGAGATATTATCGTAGCAGGAAGCAACTTTGGATGCGGTTCTTCAAGAGAACAGGCACCAGAGATTATCAAAGCATTAAAAGTTAAATGCGTCATTGCCAAATCATTTGCACGTATTTTCTTTCGTAATTCCATCAATAATGGATTACTGTTAATTGAGAATGACAAGATTCAGGATGCAGTTAAAGAAGGCGATGAGATTGAAGTTACTTTAGGAGAGAAGATCACATATAATGGTACAGATTATGAGATCCATTCCCTTCCAGATAACTTGATGGAGATCATCAACGCCGGTGGATTAGTAGAAGCCATGAAGAAAAGAAATGGGGTGAAATAAAGATATGGGACAGACAATGATTGAAAAGATCATCAGCAGAAACGTTGGTGTTGACAGTGTAAAACCAGGACAGATCCAGACAGTAAATGTAGACCGTGTTATGATCCATGATATCTTTATTCCATTCGTAGCGGAGAAATTCGAAGAAATGGGATTTACAAAGTTATGGGACCCAGACAAAGTCGTATTGATCTATGACCACATGGTACCAGCAAGTACAACAGACGATATCAGACATTTCAAGATCGGTGATGCATTTGCCAAGAAATATGGCATGAAAAATGTTCACAGAAGTGATGGGATCTGCCATCAGTTAATGACAGAATGTGGATATGCGAAACCTGGAAATATCGTATTCGGAACAGACTCTCATACAACAACTTATGGTTGTGTTGGATGTTTCTCTTCAGGAATCGGTTATACAGAGATGGCAGCGATCCTTGGAACAGGAGAGATGTGGGTAAGAGTTCCAGAGACGATCAAAGTAGTCATTGATGGAAAACTTCCTGAAAATGTAAGTTCTAAAGATATTATCTTACGATTGATTGGAGATTTAACAGCAGCTGGAGCTACTTATAAAGCATTAGAATTCTCTGGAAGCACAGTTGATGAGATGAGTGTTGCAGCCAGAATGACAATGTCAAATATGGCAATCGAAGCAGGAGCGAAAGCAGCACTTTTCGCACCGGATGAAAAGACAGCTGAATATTCTAAGGTAGATTTAGCTGATGTTGATTGGTTATATGGAGATGAAGATGCTGAGTATTGCCAGACAATCACATATAAAGCAGAAGATTTAGTACCAGTTGTGGCATGTCCATCACAGGTAGATAAGATCAGAGCTGTCAAAGAAGTCGAAGGAACAGAGCTTGATCAGGTATTTATCGGATCTTGTACAAACGGAAGATTAGAAGATCTGAAAGCGGCAGCAGAGATCTTAAAAGGAAAGAAAGTTGCTGATTATGTAAAATTGATCGTAACACCAGCTAGTAGAAAGATTTATAAACAGGCAGTGGATGCTGGATACATGAAGATTTTGGCAGAAGCCGGAGCGATCATCACGCATCCAGGATGTGGATTATGTTGTGGACGTGCAGGCGGGATCATGACAGATGGAGAACGTGTTCTTGCAACAAACAACCGTAACTTCTTAGGAAGAATGGGAACGTCAAAAGTAGAAATCTACTTAGGATCACCTAAGACAGCAGCTGCATCAGCAATCGCAGGTAAGATCGTAGAAGCATAAAGTGAACATATGAGGTAAAGATCCTCATAAATATAAAGAAAAAGTACATTGGGGGTCATTAGGACTCCCATTTACTATGTAGATGGAGTTTTTTATGACAAACTTATTAATATCATTATTTATTAAAGACAAAGAAAATGTAAAGGATGCAAAAGTAAGAAATGCTTATGGAAAGATGGCAGGGATTGTAGGAATCTGTTGTAACATCTTCTTATTTGCAACCAAATTTTTCGCAGGAATCATCACAGGAGCAATCTCTATCACAGCAGATGCGTTTAACAATTTATCTGACGCAGCATCTTCTATTATCACACTTGTCGGATTTGGAATGGCTGGAAAACCAGCAGATGAAGATCATCCATTCGGACATGGAAGGATGGAATATGTATCAGGACTTGTTGTATCTATCCTGATCTTGATGATGGGAGTGGAATTATTTAAAACATCAGTAGAAAAAGTGATTCATCCAGAGGTGATCACAGAACAATGGATTTCTTATGTAATATTAGTGATCTCGATCGCATTAAAATTTTGGATGTATATGTTTAACAAAGGAATCGGATGGAGAATTCATTCTGAAACGATGAAAGCGACAGCAGCGGATAGTTTAAATGATTGTATTTCAACAGCAGCAGTTGTTGGAGGAATGCTTGTATTCCATTATTTCCATTTAAATGTTGATGGAATTGTCGGAATCTTTGTTGCATGTTTTGTACTCTGGGGTGGTTATGAATCAATCAAAGATACCATGAACCCCCTATTAGGAGAATCCCCAGATCCAGAATTGATCGCTAAGATCACAGAGACTGTATTAAATCATAAGATGGTCATCGGAGTTCATGATATCGTTGTTCACGACTATGGTCCAGGAAGAAGAATTGTCTCTTTGCATGCAGAAGTTCCATACAATAAAGATATGATGGAAGTGCATGATCTGATGGATCATATTGAAATGCGTTTGATGGAAGAATATCACTGCGAAGCAACAATCCATATGGATCCTGTAGTGACGGATGATGAGGAAGTGAATGAGACAAGAAAAGAAGTTTTTAATATTGTTAAGAAATATGACAAGACACTGTCAGTTCATGACTTTCGAATGGTCAAAGGGCCAACACATACGAATGTGATCTTTGATCTTGTGATTCCTTATGGGAAAGATTATGAGCCAGAGAAGATCGTGAAGGATCTTAAGCAGAAGATTAAAGACGAGATGCAGGGGAAACATTATGCAGTGATTCGTGTAGACAGATTTTGATTTGTAGTTTGAAGACGAAAATTATTGGTGAAATATTATAAAAAGAGATCATATGTCTGCAACCCACTTGCGTTCGGACTCCCACGTAGCTGTACTAAGCTCTTGAATGGTCTAACGACCATCCACTCGCTAAGTGCAGACGTGTCCGTACGGTTGCTGACATATGATCTCTTTTTATAATATTCAAATAATTTACGTGATTCAATCCACCACATAGTGTGTGTTATGCGGTATTGGTTAATAATTTTTGTATTCGTTAACAGAAGATGAAAGGACTTAAACAACACCGATTGGTCAAAATATTTGAAATATAAACTTAAAGATGTTGAATTGATATTATATATTATATAAAATTTAATGAATAGAATATTTTAATTGAATAAGTATATACAATTTGATAAAATAAAAACAGGTGTTACTTCACATTGACGTGAATGGCGGTTTGCTTCCTACGGGGAGTTCTAGCCCCGATTACATAGATCAATCTCTATTATTGAGAAATCTTACGAAAAGGGGGCTTGAAGTTATGCTAACCATTACAGAACTAATTGCAGTGATTTCACTGTGTGTGGCTTTTTATAGTCTTGGTTATGTGTGTGGAAAGCATGATGCCAAGATAGAGAAATAACCGCCCATTGACCTGACAAGTTATGTGAGCGGTTATTCAATCGTTTATATCAGGCAAACCGTCATCGGTAGCACCTTTTCTATTATTATAGTAACATTTATATATTTTTATGTCAATTAAGATGATTAAAAATATAAGTGTGTGTTAGTATATATAAGATCAATGTGACTGGACAGCATCTTAATCTTTCTCTAAAAGCTGAGCAATAATCGAATTAGGAAGTACATCCTTCAAAACATCCATACAAGAAAAATCAGTTCTGCTAGTCGGCAGGGCTTTTTTTGTAATTCGAAATCCCATTTTCTGATACATACCAACAGCCTTATAAGCCCAAGTATGTGTATGAAGAAAAATAAAATCAGCATCCGGTTCTACAACAAGAAAACGAGACAAAGCAAACAAAACAATTGCCTTCCCAAGCCCCTTCCCCTGTTCTTTAGGAGAAGTAGACACCCAATGAATCAAAGGAAACCGAATATCGCCATTTGTCTTAAACCAAGCACTCGTCGTAGCAACAATCTCTCCCTCAGGATTCACAATAAAACAAACCCGGTCAGCTAAAAGTTCTTCATGAGTTAAAAAAGTTTTAGCAAAATAAGCAGAAGCATCCTCAAAACAATCAAACTCTCCAACCAACACTTCAAGCTTCGCCCAAGCAATCTCATCCCCAGATTCAAACATCTTATAAGAATATCCATCAGGCAAAACAGGAACCTTAAGATCCTCTAAATCCTCAAAAGGCAGACACATTACAATATCTTTATAAATAAGAGACTTATCAAGCATAAACAAAAACCCCCATAAAATTAAAAATAACAATAAATTGATTAATTAGAGTATATAAGCTATTGAATAAAAAGTCACGGTGTATAAATTAAACAGAAAGTACTTTCTACGAATCTGATTTTGATAGCTAAAAAAATTATTAGACACCGATTTAGCGAGATATTTGGAAAATCTTTTATCTTAATTCTTACAAGATTAAAATGAGAGAATTTCAGTTTTCGATTATCCTGAAAATGTAAAGCAATATAGTAAAACATACATACTGTGAATTTTGATTTATTGGATTTAATACATGTAAACTTTAGGTATCTTAGGAAAACGAAATAAAAGAATAGAAGATCCAGAACCATTGAAATTTTGCCGTTATTTTGACCGGTTCGCAGCAAATTTGGTGCATTGTTTGAACTCGCGTAGCGAGTGAGTTATGCAAGGAAAATTTGCGAATCAGCGACCGGTCAAAATGGCGAGCAAAATTTCTGGTCTGGATCTTCTATTCTTTTATTTCGTTTTCCTAAGATACAGAAAGACTACAGCTATTACACCAGCAAATTAAAATTCCTCTTGACACTTCCCTTACGTCACCCTTTATGATAACGTATAGAGAGAAAACCAAGGAGGAATCTAAATGACAAAAGATGGATACTATACATCCGGTGAATTTGCAAAAAAAGCGAATGTAACACTAAGAACGATCCGCTACTATGACCGTCAAGGCATCTTAAAGCCAAGTAAAGTTGCAGACAATGGATATCGTCTTTATACAGATGCCGATTTTGCCAAATTACAAAAAATCTTGTCATTAAAATACCTCGGATTTTCTTTGGAAGAGATCATGACGATGACGATCAACGATGAAGATCAGGATTTCATTAAAGAATCTATCGGCTTACAGTTATACCTTGTACAAAAAAAGATGGAACACTTAAAACTGGTAGAGCAATCCTTAGAAGAGATGGAACAAAAGATGGATAATGAAGAAGAAATCGACTGGACACAGATGATGAATCTTCTTCACGTAACCAATCTGGAAAAAGGATTGGTAGAACAATATAAGAATGCATCAAATCTTGATATCCGTATCGGACTTCATCAAAAATATTCACAAAATCCACAACCATGGTTTGAATGGATCTATGAGCAGTTAAACTTAAAAGAAAAAGACGAAGTATTAGAACTAGGATGTGGAACAGGGGAACTGTGGAAGAATAAAAATCTTCCAAAAAATGTCCATGTTACTTTATCCGACCAGTCACAAGGTATGGTAAAAGATGCCAGGAACTATGTCGGAGAGGGAAAAGGACAGATTTCTTATCAGATGATCGACTGTAGACAGATTCCAAAAGAAGATCACAGTTTCGATAAAGTGATCGCAAACCATGTATTATTTTATCTGGATGACCGACAACAAGTATTTAACGAAATCAAAAGAGTTCTAAAACAAAATGGAACATTTATCTGCAGTACCTATGGAAGCAGTCATATGCAGGAAATTACCCAGCTGATCAAAGATTTTGATGAAAGGATCACGCTTTCTGATCACAAATTATATAATGTCTTTGGTCTGGAAAATGGAGAAGAACAATTAAAAAAAGTATTTTCACAAGTAAAAGAAATTGACTATGAAGATGAATTGTTAGTCGATCAGCCAGAACCACTGATCTCCTATATTTTATCCTGTCACGGAAATCAGCATGAATATTTAAATCATCGTTATTTAGAATTTAAAGACTTTGTAAGAAAGAAGATGGCAGCCAAAGGAGTGATCAAGATCACAAAATCTGCCGGGATTTTTATATGTAAACCATAAAGGAGGAGTTATGAGAGTTTTTGTCACAGGAGTCAAAGGACAGCTTGGTTATGACGTAATGAACGAACTAGAAAAACAGGGGCTTGAAGGAATTGGTGTGGATATTGATGAAATGGATATCACAGATGCCGATCAGGTAAATAAAGTGATCAAAGAAGCAGCACCAGATGCAGTAATCCACTGTGCAGCATACACAGCCGTTGATGCTGCAGAAGATAACGAAGAAATCTGCAGAAAAGTTAATGCACAGGGAACAGAAAATATCGCAAAAGTCTGTGAAGAATTAGATATCAAAATGATGTATATCAGCACAGACTATGTATTTAACGGGCAGGGTGAGCGACCTTGGGAACCAGATGATAAGAGAGAACCTCTTAATGTCTATGGACAGACAAAATATGAAGGGGAACTTGCTATTGAAGAACATGTAAAGAAATTTTTTACAGTCCGTATCGCCTGGGTATTTGGAGTGAATGGAAAGAACTTTATCAAAACAATGTTAAACTTAGGAAAGACACACGATCATTTAACCGTTGTCAATGACCAGACAGGGTCACCAACATACACATATGATCTTGCAAGATTGTTAGTGGATATGATCCAGACAGACAAATATGGAAGATATCATGCAACAAATGAAGGAATTTGCACATGGTATGAATTTGCCTGTGAAATCTTTAAACAGGCAGGGATGAACGTATCCGTTGCACCAGTCAGCAGTGACGAATATCCTGCGAAGGCAAAACGTCCATCTAACAGCAGAATGGATAAGAGCAAGCTGACAGCCAATGGATTTACACCATTACCAACATGGCAGGATGCATTAAGCAGATATTTAAAAGAGATTGAATATTAAAATAAAAAGGAGAACGATTATGGGAAAAATTACAGTAACACCTTGCGATATTGAAGGACTTTATGTTATTGAACCAACAGTATTTAAAGATGAAAGAGGATATTTCGTAGAAACATATAACCAGAACGACATGAAAGAAGCAGGACTTGATATGGTATTCGTACAGGATAACCAGTCTATGTCTACAAGAGGCGTACTTCGTGGATTACATTTCCAGAAACAGTTTCCACAGGGAAAATTAGTACGAGTTGTGCGAGGAAAAGTATTTGACGTAGCTGTAGACTTAAGATCTGATTCCAAAACTTATGGAAAATGGTTCGGTGTAGAATTATCAGCAGAAAATATGAAACAGTTCTATATTCCGGAAGGATTTGCACATGGTTTCTTAGTATTATCTGATGAAGCAGAATTCTGCTACAAATGTACAGATTTCTATCATCCAGGAGACGAAGGCGGTCTTACATGGAATGATCCAGAAATCGGAGTTGAATGGCCATTAGAAGAAGGCGTCGACTTGATCATTTCTGAAAAAGACCAGAAATGGAAAGGTTTAAAAGACACATTTAAGTTTTAATTATTACCCAGAGGGAGAAAGGGAACACAAATGAAGGGAATTATTCTTGCCGGAGGTTCCGGTACCAGACTGTACCCATTAACCATGGTAACATCCAAACAGTTACTGCCAATTTATGATAAACCAATGATCTATTATCCATTATCTGTATTAATGAATGCAGGAATCCGTGATATTCTGATCATTTCCACACCAAGTGATACGCCAAGATTTGAGTCTTTGTTAGGAGACGGACATCAGTTTGGAGTGAACTTATCTTATGCAGTGCAGCCATCACCAGACGGACTTGCACAGGCATTTATCATTGGAGAAGATTTTATCGGAGATGACAGTGTAGCTATGGTCCTTGGAGATAACATTTTCCACGGACATGGATTGAAGAAACGCCTGTTACGTGCCGCAAATAAAAAAGAAGGAGCAACTGTTTTCGGATACTATGTAGATGATCCAGAACGCTTCGGAATCGTTGAATTTGATTCTGATGGAAAAGCCATTTCCATTGAAGAAAAACCAGAAAAGCCAAAATCAAACTACTGTGTCACAGGATTATACTTCTACGATAACAATGTCGTAAAATATGCAAAAGAATTAAAACCATCTGCCAGAGGAGAGCTTGAGATTACAGATTTAAATAAGATTTATCTGGAAAAAGGTGAGTTAGATGTTGAATTACTTGGACAGGGATTTACATGGTTAGATACAGGAACCCATGAATCCTTAGTGGAAGCAACAAACTTTGTAAAAACAGTCGAAACACATCAGCACAGAAAAATCGCCTGCTTAGAAGAGATCGCATATTTAAATCACTGGATCACAAAGGACCAGTTATTAACAGATATCGAACCATTAAAGAAAAACCAGTATGGACAGTATTTAATGGACGTTATGGCAGGAAAATTTTTAGATAAATAAGGAGAATAGCATGAAAATATTAGTAACCGGTGGAGCCGGATTTATCGGTGGAAACTTTGTTCATCATATGGTAAACAAATATCCTGATTACGAGATCGTAAACTTGGATTTATTAACATATGCAGGAAACCTTGAAACATTAAAACCAGTGGAAGACAAACCAAATTACAAATTTGTCAAAGGTGATATCGCAGACCGTGAATTTATCATGGATTTATTTGAAAAAGAAAAATTCGATATCGTTGTAAACTTCGCAGCAGAAAGCCATGTAGACCGTTCTATTGAAGATCCATCTATTTTTGTAAAAACAAACGTAGAAGGGACAGTCGTACTGTTAGATGCAGCAAAGAAATACGGTGTAAAACGTTACCATCAGGTATCTACAGATGAAGTATACGGAGATCTTCCATTAGATCGCCCAGATTTATTCTTCACAGAGACAACACCACTGCACACATCAAGCCCATACAGCAGTTCCAAAGCAAGTGCAGACTTATTTGTATTAGCTTACCACAGAACATTTGGACTTCCAGTGACGATCTCAAGATGCTCAAACAACTACGGACCATATCATTTCCCAGAGAAGCTGATTCCACTAATGATCAGCCGTGCCTTAGCAGACGAAGAACTTCCAGTCTATGGAAAAGGTGAAAATGTCCGTGACTGGTTACACGTATCTGACCACTGCGAAGCTATTGACCTGATCATCCACAAAGGAAAAGTCGGGGAAGTTTACAATGTAGGTGGACATAACGAACGTACTAACTTAGAAGTTGTAAAGACAATCTTAAAAGCGTTAGACAAACCAGAAAGCCTGATCAAATTCGTAACAGACCGTCCAGGACATGACATGCGTTATGCGATCGACCCAACAAAACTAGAGACAGAACTTGGATGGGAACCAAAATATAACTTTGACACAGGAATTGCACAGACGATCGAATGGTACTTAAATAACAAAGAATGGTGGCAGAACATTTTATCTGGAGAGTATGCAAACTATTTCGATAAGATGTACGGAAACCGCTTATAGGAGTCTGTATGAGAGTACAGAAACAGACAAAACGAGTGTTATACTGGGGGATAACACTCGTTTTGATGATTTTGATTTTTTCATTTTCTGCAAAGAACGGCACATCCTCAGCAGGGATGAGTATCGGATATGCGAAAGAACTTGCAAGGATCCTAAGCTTTCTTGGATTTTTCCAGATTCATTCTAATGCTGATCTTATGATGCATGCAGAAGCGGTGCATACGTTTGTTAGAAAAACAGCACATTTTACGGAATATGCAGTACTTGGATTCTTTACGTATAAGGCAGTGTCTTGTGATGTGAAAGATCGAAAGAAAGCAGTGTTAATGGCACAGCTGATTTCTACAGGATATGCATCAACCGATGAGATTCATCAGATGTTTGTTCCAGGACGAGAAGGAAAAGTATTTGATGTGCTGATCGATAGCTGTGGGGCGTTTTGTGGAATTATGGTATCTTTGATCACGCAGAAATTCATAGAGAAAAAGAAAGGAAATCAGATTTAAGATGTCTGATTTCCTTTCTTTTTCATGCTCACTAAGCTGGAATCCAATTCCCGATCCATTTTTTTGTTGTTTTGTTATATTTTCTTTTGTATAATTTCCCGTTCATAGTCTTATATTTCCAAACGATGACATCGCCGCTGTATACAGAGGAATCTTCTTCTGAAACAGCAATGGAAGGTTCGCTTGCGGTATTTTGGGCTGAGACGATTGAACCAGAAAATACACCAATAGAGATAAAACTAAGTAAAAATAGAAAAATAAATTTATTTAATGTTTTCATAAAATTTCGTAGCCTCCTTTTTGCTAGAATATATTTTAGGACTTTTATAATCTTCAGGGTTTTCAATGATTCCTGTATTTATAAAAGCATCTTCATGTTTGACATATAAATCATAGCCCTTTCCATCTTTTCGCTTTATATAAAAAGAATTACTGCTGTCAGGTTTATCAAAAATAACAGTGCCATCATTGTCATAGTTTGGAGCTGGCGAACTGGGCTGAAAGATAAAGCACAGCGAAAGGGTGAACAATAAAGAAATAGATCCAATATGTATAAATTGTGAAAATAAATTTCTGCGAATCTTTGGACTATCACTGATAAGATCGCATCTTTTCTCAATGTTTAAAATCGTACCTTCCTGAAAATGCAGTGTTGGAAGGGTGTGGAACGTATGAGTCTGTTTGGAAGTATTGAGAAGACTTAACATATAATTTGTTCTTGTAAGTTCATCTCTGTCTTTGGTAAGTCGGATATCATTTGCATATTCCGCAGTATCTTTGATCAGACGGCGAATCATATAAGAAAGAGGATTCCACCAGTAGATACATACAACGAGTTCCCAGAAAAAAATCTTCCATAAGTCATTGTGTAGATAATGATTGAGTTCATGCATAAAAATAAAACGCAGATCCTGATCACTGTATTCTCTGTCAGGAAGAAGGATCACTGGATGGATCAGACCAGAAATTGCAGGACTAGAAAGGCCAGGCACCTGATAGATTAAAATCTGCTTCGTACAATGATATTCTTCCAAAATATCAGAAAAGATTCTTAATATTCTTATGTCATCGAGAGGGTCTAACTGATGAAGTAAATGACGATAGCGAACAAGTTTATAGAAATATAAAGCAAGTCTTAAACAACTTCCAAAGCAAAAAATGATCACAAGGATTGTCAGAAATTCCACAGATAAAATCTTCACCCTTAAAAGATCAAAAAGAAAAGGAAGAATTTTATGGGATTCAACATTTGCTGCAAAATGAAAATTCCAAGGTAAAAGCATACGGATCATGACAACTCCGACAGCAAGATAAATCACAAAGGTTCCGTTTCTTAAGATAAATCGTTTGCTTCTACAAAATACATAAAGATAAAGCATCATCAGACTGCTAAAAAGACAGCAGCTAAATACGGAACCATAATTCGCAGGTGTCATATCAAGACTTCCTTTCTAGAATTTTCTTACGTTCCTCTAATTTCTCCTGTAAACGTTCGATCACTTTAATATCATTTTCAGACTCCACGTATTGAAGAAGTATATTAGAAGATAAAAGATCTTCCAGCACTCCGTTGATATTCTCAGAAGCATAATCTTCAGAGGAAACAACAGGAATATAACGTCTGGTTAAAACCTTACCACTATATACAATGTCGGAAACTTCAATATAGTTTTTCTTAAGTAGAGAACGCAATGCAGATTGAACGGAATTCAGATTCAGTGAAGGATCAAGCTGAACAAAATCAGAAGCAATCATAGGCTCTTTTTTGTCCCATAATGTTTTCATGATATTTAATTGTGATGGTGTTAGTTTTTTGTATTTCATAAATTATCAACTCCTTGAGTTTATTTTATATGAATATATTTATATTTTCAACAACTATTTTGAATTGAAAAAAATAAATGTTTTAAATTAAAATAGTTGTTGAAAAAAGAATCATAATATAGTAGAATAGAAAACGAAGATAATAAATATTGATACATGGTAGGTGGGGTATTATTAAATTTGTAATAATACCCCTAAATTTTTTGTCAAGTAACAGGTCATATTTTCAATAAAACTCTTTATCATCAGGTTATCTACTACCAATATAACACAAAACATGGAGAAATGAATAGTCTGATAGAAGAAAGAAATACAGGGAAAATAATATGGCAGGAGTAATTTTAGATGCTGGCCACGGCGGTTATGATAATGGAGCCCAGTATGATGGAAGAAAGGAAAAAGACGACAATCTAAGACTGACACTCGCAGTCGGTCAGATTTTAGAGCAAAATGGCGTTCCAGTATCCTACACAAGACAAAGTGATATCTATCAGTCACCATCTGAAAAAGCAAGGCTTGGGAATGAAAGAGGAGCTGATTATTTTATCTCATTTCATAGAAATGCAAGTCCAAATGCGAATGAATATCAAGGCGTTGAAACACTGGTGTTTGATGATCATGGGATCAAAGCAGAGATGGCAAGAAATGTAAATGCGAACTTAGAACAAGTAGGATTTCGTAATATTGGAGTTAAAGAGCGCCCGAATCTTACTGTATTAAGAAGAACAAAGATTCCTGCGATCTTGATCGAGGCAGGTTTTTTAAATTCAGATCAGGACAACGAGAGATTTGATGAGAAATTTCAAGAAATCGCACAAGCGATCGCAGATGGAATTATGGAAACGATCAGAGATGAAAATGAAGTTCTGAAGGGAATCTATCGTGTCCAGATTGGTTTATACCGTAATTTTTCTAATGCACAGTATGTTCTGAATCGTGCGGTTGCAGATGGATACGAGGGGAATATCGTTTATAAGGATCCTTATTATGCAGTTCAGATTGGGGAATATAATACGCTTGATGAAGCAGTAAGATTGGAAAATGAATTGAAGAAAAAAGGCTATGATACACTTGTTATCAAGGAATGATCTTAATTTAAGAAAAACACACATACTGCAAGGTGCGCAGCCAATAGAGATTGTAAAAGATGGCACGCACCGGCAGTAAAAAAGTATCACAATATCCATTGTAAAAAATATAAAAAGAAAAAGCTAAAAAAGGCTTGACTTTTGTATAAAATGCTGATAAGATAAAAGCAACTTAAGAAAATAAAGTGACTTAAATGATATGAATATTGAGGATTGTCACTGGTAATGCAGGCAAAACCGGATTTTATAAGTGTGAAAGTGTTGACTTTCATATTTATAAAATGTGGTTTTCTTTTTGTTTTAAAATAGAACATATAATATATATACTAGAAGAAAAGCTTCCAATGATCATGGAGAGAAGATTATGAAAATAGATAAGGTAATGAACAACAACGTAGTAAGCAGCATAGATGAAGATGGACAGGAGATCATTGTTGTTGGAACAGGAATTGGATTTCAGGGGAAGGAAGGGAAAGTAGTTGATGAGAAGAAGATTCAGAAGATCTTTCGATTAGAAGATCCGAAGATGATCCGGAAATTAAAAGAGATCTTACAAGATCTTCCGATGGAACAATTTGAGATTTCAACAGCGATCATAGAACACGCAAAGCAAAGTTTGGGAACAGAATTAAACGAGAATATTTATGTGACATTAACAGATCATATTCATTTTGCGATTCAGCGATATGAAGATCATATGAATTTTCCAAATCCGATGCTTAGGGAAGTAAGATTATTTTATGAGAAAGAATTTGCACTTGGAGAATACGCGTTAGGAATGATCAAACAGCGACTGAATATATCACTTCCATTAGATGATGCGGCATCCATTGCTTTACATATTGTAAGTGCAGAATTTGATACAAGAGTCAAAGATACTTTAAAGATCACTGAATTTTTAGAAGATGTTATGGAACAGGTAAAGAACTACTTTCATTTGGAGATTGATACCCAGTCACTGAGTTATGAACGGTTTATCACACATTTGAAATTTTTATCAAGAAAGTTATTTGCGTCAGAACGAATGGATGATATGAATAATGATGTACAGGAGATGATTCAGAAGATCTGTCCGGAAGAATATCAGTGTGCAGGATATATTAAGAGTTTTATCCAAGAGAGATACAAAAAAGATATGACATCGGCAGAAGTTGCTTATTTAACGATGCATATCGAGAGGATCAGAAAAAGCAGTATAGAAAAAGGAGAAGAAGATGTTTGATTCATTAAAGAAGATGTTTGAGAGAAACGCAAAGATAATTTCATTAAAAGCAGTAGAAGATGGAAGAACAATCCCGATGGACGAAGTCAATGATCAGACATTCGCTCAGGAATTATTAGGACCAGGAATCGCAATTGTTCCATCCAACGGAACAGTCGTTTCTCCGATCGATGGAACGATCGCCACGGTAATGGATACAAAACATGCAGTCTGTATTCAGGGAGAAGACGGATTAGAGCTGATCGTTCATGCAGGACTTGATACCGTGGAATTAAATGGAAAGTACTATCAGACATATAAAGAAATTGGAGATCAGGTAAAGGCAGGAGACGTTTTGCTGGAATTTGATCTTGAAGAGATTGCAAAGGCGGGGTATGACGTCACAACGCCGATCGTAATAACGAACTTAGGTGATTACAAGATCACGAAGTGTTTGACAGGACAACAAGTAAAAGCAGGAGAAGAGGTGATACAGTTAACAAAACAATAACAAAGATGAGTAACTAAAAGAGAAGGAAAAGAACATGAAAAACTTAAAGTAAAAATGAAAGGGGACAATCTATATGAAATTTTTACAAAAATTAGGAAAAGCGTTAATGCTTCCAGTAGCATGTTTGCCAATCTGTGGTATTTTAATGGGAATCGGATATGCACTGTGTCCTGCAACTATGCAGGGTGGTGATATCACAGGTATTGGAAACCAGATCGGATTCTTCCTTGTAAAGGCAGGGGGAGCACTGATCGACAATATGGCATTACTGTTTGTTATTGGTGTCGGTGTCGGTATGGCAGACAAACATGATGGAACAGGTGGTCTGGCAGCTTTAGCATCATGGCTGATGATCACAAATCTGTTATCTACAGCAGTAGTAACAACGATCATGCCATCTATTGCAAAGAATGCAGATGCAACACTTGCATTTGATAAGATTTCCAATCCATTTATCGGTATCTTAGCCGGTGTGATCGGATCTATGTGTTATAACAAATTCAAAGATACTAAATTACCAGATTGGTTATCATTCTTTAGTGGTAAACGTTGCGTAGCAATTATCGCTGGTGTTGTATCTATCATTGTATCAGTTGTATTACTGTTTGTATGGCCTGTTGTATTTACAGCATTGATCACAGTTGGTCAGTCTATTGCCAAGATGGGAGCTGTTGGAGCTGGTATCTATGCATTCTTAAACCGTCTGTTGATCCCAACAGGATTACATCATGCATTAAACAATGTATTCTGGTTTGACACGATCGGACTTGGAGATTTAACTCATTTCTGGGCAGGAGAAACATCTAAGAATGTATCATGGAGCCTTGGAATGTACATGTCAGGATTCTTCCCATGTATGATGTTCGGTATTCCAGGAGCAGCATTAGCAATGATCCAGACAGCAAAGAGTAACAAGAAAAAGATTGCGATCGGTTTAGTAGGATCCGCAGCTCTTTGTGCATTTGTCTGTGGTGTAACAGAACCATTTGAATTCGGATTTATGTTCTTAGCACCAGGTTTATATGTTATCTACGCAATCCTTTACGGAATCTTTACAACGATCACAACACTGGTAGGATTCAGAGCAGGATTTAGTTTCTCAGCAGGAGCAACTGACCTTGTATTCTCATCTTCCTTACCAGCAGCACAGAAGACATGGATGATCATTCCTTTAGGAATCGCAGCATTTATCGTATTCTATGTAGTATTCCGTATCGCGATCACCAAATTTGATCTGAAAACACCAGGTCGTGAAGATGACGATCTTGATGAAGAAAATATTACATTAGCCAATGATGATTTTACAGCAATGGCAACTGTGATCCTTGAGGGATTAGGCGGAAGTGCCAATGTAAAGAGCATTGATAACTGTATTACAAGACTTCGTCTGGAAATCAATGATGATAACAAAATAGATGAAGCGAAGATTAAATCTTCAGGAGCAGCAGGAATCATTCGTCCAGGAAAAGGTAACATTCAGGTTATCATTGGACCAAAAGTTCAGTTTGTTGCAGATGAGATGGAAAAATTATGCAAATAAGCCTTTGTTGTTATTCATAGTTTTCTCCGAAAACGGGCCGGCGATAAGCCGGCTCGTTTTTTGAATGCATTGATAAAGCTGGCATCAGAGCTGTAACCTAACAGATCTGCGATTTCAGTAATTGAATTTTCTGTAGTTTTTAAAATATTTTTTGCATAATTGATCTTAGTCATTGCCACATATTCAATCGGGGAGATTCCTGTCTCTTCTTTAAATAAATGTGCAAAATAATATGGACTTAAACTGGCTTGTCTTGATAACTCTTCTAAAGTAAGTTTATGACCAAGATGTTCTCGGATATAAGTCATAGTAGAAGAAAGCATAGAATTTTCATCCGATTCTTCGGTTGTAAATACGTCGTTTGAGGCCTGTAACATACAGAGGCATTGATAAGCCATACATGAAAGTGATACATCAGAGATAGGCTGTTCATAAAATAAAGGAGAAATCGTCAGATCCATTTGTTTTCGGATTCTATCAGAGTTTATGATATGAAACAGACAGCCTTTATTATCAAGAATCAAGTCTTTTGTAATCTCATAGGCAGCACGTCCGGCAAAATGAAAATAGTAAAATTCACATTCTTTATCAACATAATAAGCATGAGGCTTTGAGCAGTCAATTAAAAAGATTTCTCCTTTTTTTGCAACTTCATGCTGACTATCATGTTCAAGATGAAGCTCACCTTCTGCAACATAAATAAAAAGCGGGTAAGCATTTCCTTCACGTTCTCTCCGATAACCAAAATGGCAGTAAAAATGGCCGCAGTTTACGACTCCATAATTATATTTTAAAAATTGTTCGGATGGGGAAAAGAAAAAATACTGGGATTTTGGAAGAACCCCTCGTTCACCACAGATCATAATAGATACCTCCTTGTTTTGATGTAATTATTATAAAATTCATTTTCTAAAAAAGCAAGATGAATAAATTTTATAACAAGATTTTGTAATGAGAAGCGAAAAAAACTATGATAAATTAATACCAGAAAGAAAAACAAAGCATCAAAAAAGGAGTTAAAACTATGAGTAAGAGAATGGATAAAAAAGAATTAATCGAATCATTAAAAGGACTGATTGTATCATGCCAGACACAGCCAGATGACCCAATTCACACAGATAAAATGGTAGTTAAGATGGCAGAAGCAGCTAAGTGGGGCGGAGCCGTTGGAATCAGAGCAAACTCACCAGAACAGATTGCAGCAATCAAAGCAGAAGTTGATCTTCCGATTATCGGACTTTGGAAAATCTGGCATGACAATACGGATGTATTTATCACACCAACATTAGAAGCATGTAAAGCAGTATGGGAAGCAGGAGCAGATATCATCGCACTTGATTGTACATCACAGATCAATGCAGAAGGAAGACCAGCCTATGAACTTCTTGAAATCGTAAAGAAAGAAATTCCAGAAGCACCAATCTTTGCAGATGTATCTAATATCGAAGAGGCAAGAAGAGCAGCCGAAATGGGAGCAGATATCGTAGCACCAACATTATACGGATATACAGAAGAAACAAAACATATCGAAGAACCGGATATGAGAGCATTTGCTCAGATGTGCAGAGAATTAGGAGATAAAGTAAGCATCATGATGGAAGGTCATATCTACACACCGGAAGATGCAATGAAATGTATGTTCCTAGGAGCAGACGCAGTTGTTGTAGGAAGTGCGATCACAAGACCTCATTTTATTACAAAACGTTTTACAGACCTTTTAACAGGATATCAGAACAACTGGCGTGATGCCGAAAGAAGTAAACACTAAGAAACGATAGCAGAGAGATTGGAGGATATTATGGTTAAATTTGATGTGGACGGAGCTCAGAACGTAGAAGTCAGTGTGAAGATTCCATGTGAGAAGTCATTAAAAGAACAGTTAGAGATCATGGAAGAATATACAAGAGTACATAAGGAAGGTGCAGGTCTTTCCAAAGAAAGCAGAGAGTTAAACTGCTTAAATGTACTGTATCCAAGAATGTTTCGTAAGATCGAACCACAGGATAAGATCGCTGGAAGACTTGATTTCCTTCCAATTGGATTTGGCTGTGTAACATCTCTTGGTGGTGTTGGTCATTACTGTGTATTTAATAAGTTAAGAGCATTTCAGGCAAAATTAGATAACGAAGAAGATAAGAAAAGAGTCGATGCACTTTATGATTACTGGTTAGATCATGACGTAAAGACCATTTACTGCAAAGAAATGTTGACAGAGACAACCGTTGGACGTTTTATCGATCCAAAATATCCGTTGATCGCAACTGCAAGATTATCTGGAATGATGTTAGACTATCCGAAACTTTTAGAAAAAGGAATCGGAGGTTTAAGACAGGAAATCTTTGAGAAATTTAAAAAAGATCAGGACAATGAATTCTACAAGGCAGCACTTGGATGCCTGGATATCTTTGTTAATAGTGCAGAGGCCTTAAAACAAAAAGCATTAGAGCAGAGCCATGAAGAGTCTGGAGAGTGCAAAAAAGAACTGCTTCAGATGGCAAGAGTGTTAGAAAAGATCAAAACACAGAAACCAGAGACATTTCAGGAAGCTCTGCAGTTAATCTGGCTGTATGCATTATTATCAGGAGTGATCAACTATGGAAGATTAGATGATTATCTTGGACCATATTTAGTCAAAGACTTAGAAGAAGGAAGATTAACGGAAGAAGAAGCATATGATTATGTACACTCTCTCTGGACAATGATCGAAAACCGTAGAACAACAGTAAACGGCCGTATCATCGTTGGTGGAAAAGGAAGAAAACACCCAAAAGAAGCAGATGTTTTTTTACATATCGCAATGAAAGTTGCGAAGAATACAAGATATGTAGAGCCACAGTTTACGTTAAGATTTGACAAAGATACTTCTGATGAGATCTGGGATGAAGCACTCGATGCATTAGGTGCAGGTGCAACTTATCCAACACTTTATAATGATGAAGTTAACATTCCAGCCGTTGCTTACGGAATGAGAATTGATGAAGAAGATGCCAAACAGTATGTACCATTTGGATGTACAGAGTTCGTTATTCAGGGAAAGAGTACTGGAACACCAAATATCTGTATGAACCTGTTAAAGATCTTAAATATCTTTATGAATGAAGGAATCGACCCAATGGATGGATTGGATAAATCCGGCGGCTGCACAATTCCGCCACTGGCAACATATCAGACATTTGACCAGTTCTTTGATGGATACAAGAAATTCCTTGATTACTACATGGATTTATCCATAGACAGACAGTACAGATCTTATGAGATCATGAATGAACATGTTGGATTCTTATTTACAAGTATCTTAATGGATGACTGTATCGGACGAGGAAAAGCCTTATTAGATGGCGGAGTAAAATACCTTGGCGGTACCAATGAAGTTTACGGAAGTATTAACGCATCCGATTCTTTATGGGCAATCAAAGATCTTGTATTTGATCAGAAGAACTACACATTAGATGAATTAAACAAAGCAGTATTAGCAAACTTTGAAGGCTATGAAGAAGTAAGAAAAGACTGCCTAGACTGCGACAAATATGGAAACGACTTAGATACTGCAGATAACATGGCAAATGAGTTATACGAATATGTAGCAAAAGGTGTCAGAAACCGTGGAATCGAAGCAGGAATGCAGTACTTCCTGATCGTATTAAGCAACAACCAGTTAAACACAGAATGGGGAAATCAGACAGCAGCATCTCCAGATGGAAGATTATCTGAAATGTACATGAATCCTGCAAACAACCCACAGGGCGGTGCAGATAAGAGCGGACCAACAGCAATGTTAAATTCTCTTGCAAAATTTGATGCAAAATACCATGCTGGTTCCGTTCAGAATATGAAATTCTCACCAAGTATGTTCAATCAGAACAGAGAATTTATCAAAGCTTTAATGAAGACATACTTCTTCCGCAAAGGAGGATGCCACTTAATGGTAACAGTTGTTGACAAGAAGACATTAGAAGATGCAGTCGATCATCCAGAAAAATATCCAAATCTGATCGTACGTGTCAGTGGATTCTCCGCAGTCTTTGTAAACCTGACACCAGAAGTACAGCAGGAATTATTAAGCAGAGCAACTTATGATGAGGAACGATGCCGAGTTTCTTAAATCATACAAAATATTAAAAGTTTCTTAGAAGAAAGAGAGGGATTTTCATGGAAAAGAAATTAGCAATGATGGAGGTTGAGCGGTTTGCAATTCACGATGGACCAGGAATCAGATCCACCGTATTCTTACAAGGCTGTCCGCTTCGCTGCCCATGGTGCGCCAATCCAGAATCCCAGACGATCGGAAAGAAACGAATGTACTATGAGAAGAAATGTACGGGATGTGGAAGATGTCTAGAAAATTGTCCAAATCATGCGTTAAATGTGCAGGATGGAAAACTTGTTTGTGATAAGAAACTTTGTACACAGTGTGGAAACTGCCAGAAAGCATGCTTAAATGATGCAGTATCATTTTCAGGAATTGAAATGAGCGTGGAAGAAGTAAAGCAAGCAGTCCTAAGAGACAGAGATTATTACGAAGAATCCGGTGGTGGAGTTACAATCTCAGGTGGAGAATGTTTTGTCCAGTTTGATGGATTGATGCAGTTGTTAAAAGCTTTTAAAGAAGAAAATCTGCATACTGCCGTAGAGACATGCGGGCAGACAAAATTAGAGTATATCAAGGAAGCATTTCCGTATATTGATTTATTCCTATTTGATCTAAAACACGTTGATCCAGAGAGATTTCATGAAGTAACCAAAGGAAGTCTTGCTGATATTTTGAACAATATAAAATATATCGCAAATGAAGATCCAGATAAGATAGTAATCCGAGTTCCAGTCGTTCCAGACTTTAATTACGATGATAAAACAATCCATGGGATTTTAAGCTTTGCAAAAGAGCAGGGTATCAAGGAAGTACACCTGCTGCCATATCATACCTTTGGAATCAACAAATATCATCAGATGGGAATTCCATACCCAATGAAAGCAACGGAAAGTCTTACAAATGATGATCTTGAAGATTATAAAAAGATAGGTGAAGATATGGGGCTACATATAAAGATCGGTGGATAAGTATGCACTGATATGATTGATAAGTTCGGAAACTTTCTGTATAATAAAGATAGTTTATCCTGTTTTATCCTAATTGGATGGATAAAACAGGATTTTTGCATATAAAAATAAAGTTATATAAGGATACAATATAATTAAGAAGGAAAATGACAGGAAGGAGTTAAAAGATGGGTTTTTATTTAAATAACAAATCAAAGGTATCATTATACAAAAGTGAAATGCAAAGGCCATATTTTGTAGATAAAACGTTAATCTTATCAGAACTGTTTCCGTTAATTGAGTCAGGAAATTCACATATCTGTATTACAAGACCAAGGCGTTTTGGAAAGACAGTGATGGCAAATATGATAGGGGCGTTCTTTGAAAAAGGTGAAGATACGAAGCCTATGTTTGATCAATTAAAAATCTCAAAGAATCCAGAGTGTGAAAAACATAGAAATAAGCATGATGTGATCTATATTGATTTCAGTAAAATGCCAGAAGATTGTGACAGTTATGACCAGTACATCAACAGAATTATCAATCGTTTGAAGAAAGATTTAATACGTGAGTATCCAGATGCTGATTATGAGGAAGATGATGCATTATGGGATATATTAGATTGTATCTTTGATATGTATGATGGACAAAAGTTTATTTTTGTTATGGATGAGTGGGATTGTGTATTTCATAAAGCATTTATCACAAGAGAAGATCAACAAAAATACATTTCATTTTTAAGCAATCTGTTGAAAGATCATGGATATGTCGAATTATCTTATATGACAGGAATTTTGCCAATTGCCAAATATTCCAGCGGCTCGGAATTAAATATGTTTTTGGAATATACTATGGCATCAGAAGAGAAATTTAATGAATACTTTGGATTTACAGAATCAGAGGTAGATGACCTTTTTCAAAAATACTTAGAAATATGTGAAACACCGATGATCACAAGAGAACAATTACGGTTATGGTACGATGGATATGCAACTAAAGCAGGAGAACGAATGTATAATCCAAGATCTGTGGTAACAGCTCTTTCTAACAATAATATTGGAAACTACTGGACAAGTTCTGGTCCATATGATGAGATTTTTTACTATATTAAGAATAATGTAGCGGATGTAAAAGCCGACCTTGCGTTGATGGTATCAGGAGAAGCAGTGCAGGCGAAAGTCAGGGAATACGCAGCAGCATCAATGAATTTATCAACGAAAAATGAAATTTTTTCAGCGATGGTTGTTTATGGATTCTTGAGTTATGAAAATGGGAGAGTAAGAATTCCGAATAAAGAATTAATGGAAAAATTTGATGAGATGCTCCAGAAAGAAGAATCCTTAGGATATATTTATCGATTAGCAAAAGAATCAGATCAGATGTTGAAAGCAACATTAGCCAATGACACTAAAACAATGGAAAAGATTTTATCTTATGTGCATGATACAGAAACACCAATTTTATCTTATAATCATGAAACGGAATTATCAGCAATTGTAAATCTTGCATACTTATCGGCAAGAGATCAGTATCATATTGAAAGGGAAGATAAAGCGGGGAAAGGATTTGTGGATTTTATCTTTTACCCATATGACAGGGCTGCAGATGGGGTGATTTTGGAATTAAAGGTAGATAAAACACCAGAATATGCGATCAGTCAGATTAAAGAAAAACAATATGCGCTAAGATTTAAGGGAAAACTGGCGGAAAAACAGCAGTATACAGGAAGAATTCTGGCAGTTGGAATCAATTACGATAAGGAAACAAAACAACATAGATGTAAAGTGGAAGAAATAAAATAAGAAAAGGTGGATAAAAGATAGACAATTGACAGCCACAGAATGGTCTTGCAGGAGATGATCATATTTTTGAAAGTACATTCAAAAATATGATCAAACAAAAATACACCATGAAGGAAGAATCAGTTTCTGTAAAACAGGGCAAAAAAGCCCTGTTTTATTTGATTGTATAGTATCAGACTGCTAAAATAGAAGCAGAAAGAACAATACAAATGGGTAACGGGAATCGAGGTAATACAATGATCATAAAAAATGGACTGGTATTCACACCAGAAGGAAAATTTGAAAAAAAAGATCTCTATGTAGAAGGAGAATACGTAGCGAAAGAAACAACAGACAACAAAGAAGTAGAAGCTGAAGGATGCTATGTGATACCAGGACTTGTTGATATCCATTTTCACGGATGCGTCAGACACGATATGTGTGATGGAACGGAAGAATCCATTCAGGCACTGGCTGATTATGAAGCGGCCAATGGAGTATTGGCAATCTGTCCTGCGACAATGACAATTCCAGAAGAAGAACTATTTCAGGCAATGAAAGCAGCAAAGGAACATAAGAATGGAAAAGGTGCAGATCTTGTCGGAATCAATATGGAAGGACCTTTTGTAAATAAGGAGAAAAAAGGAGCACAGAAAGAAGAGGATATCAAGCTGGCGGATGTTGAATTATTCCATAAACTGCAGGAAGCAGCCGGTGGATTGATCAAATTAGTGGATCTTGCGCCAGAGACTGAAGGGGCTATGGATTTTATCGATCAAGTGAAAGATGAAGTGCATGTATCAATTGCACATACGATGGCTGATTATGATACAGCAACAGAAGCGATCAACAGAGGTGTCGATCATATCACACACTTATATAATGCTATGCCGCCATTCAGTCACAGAGCACCAGGCGTGATCGGAGCAGCCAGAGACAGTGAATGTTATGTAGAACTGATCTGCGATGGAGTTCATATTCACCCATCTTGTGTCAGAGCAACTTTCGAGATGTTTACAGACAAGAGAATCGTATTGATCAGTGACAGTATGATGGCAACGGGAATGGAAGATGGACAGTATGAATTAGGCGGACAACCAGTGACTGTGGTAGGAAACCTTGCAACGCTGACCGAAGGAGGAGCCATCGCAGGTTCTGCAACAAACCTGATGGATTGTATGAGAACTGTAGTCAAAGAAATGCATATTCCATTGGAAAGTGCAGTCCGATGTGCAACTCTAAATCCAGCAAAATCCATTGGGATTGATGATAAATATGGAAGTTTGGAAGAAGGAAAATATGCGAATGCAGTCGTTTTAGATAAAGACTTGAATATTGTATCCATTATTCAGAAGGGTCAGGTAAAATAAAAAGGAGGCTGCCATGGGAAGCTATTTAAATCCAGGAAATGAAAAATTCTATAGAGCAATAAACTCAGAGATTTACGTGGACAAAACAGGTCTGATCGGATATACCAATAAGGTATTAAATACAATGCAGCAAAACCTTTGTGTCAGCAGACCACGTCGCTTTGGAAAGTCTATGGCAGCAGATATGTTGACAGCTTATTATAGCCGTGGGTGCGATTCAAAGGAATTGTTTAAGCGGCTAAAGATTGCTGATGATCAGAATTTTGAAAAGCACTTAAATAAATACAATACAATATTTATCAATGTTCAGGAATTTTTAAGTAGAACTAGTGATATATATAAATTAATTGATAGAATTCAGAGAATCATACTTCGAGATATTCAGAGAGAATATCCAGAGATTGATTATTTTGACAAGGATGACTTATCTGAATGTATGCAGGATGTTTACGAAGAAACAGGAATTCCTTTCGTAATGATCATTGATGAATGGGATTGCATATTCAGAGAATATAAGAATGATAAAGAAGCACAGGAAAAATATCTCGACTTTTTAAGAGATACATTAAAGGATAAACGATATATACAACTTGTATATATGACAGGAATTTTACCGATTAAGAAGTATGGAACACATTCAGCACTAAATATGTTTTCAGAATATTCTATGACAAATCCAAGACAGTTGGCACAGTATGTTGGATTTACAGAAGAAGAGGTTCAAGAGCTTTGTGTAAAATATCGTATGAATTTTGAAGAATTAAAAGAATGGTATGATGGATACGCTTTTGCATTAGTTCATTCTGTGTATAGCCCACGTTCTGTAATTGAAGCCGTATTGTCTGGAATTTGTGACAGCTATTGGAATCAAACAGAGACGTTTGAAGCTCTTAAAATATATATTGACATGAATTTTGACGGATTGAAAGATGATGTCTTAAGCATGATGGTAGGTGAAAGAGTTGCAATCAACACTGGAGGGTTCACGAATGACATGGTAACATTCCATTCCAAAGATGATGTATTAACTTTATTGATTCACTTGGGATATTTAGCTTATGATTTCGAAGATAAATGCGTCTACATTCCAAATAACGAAGTAAGAGGCGAGTATGTAAATGCAGTTTCAGTATCAGAATGGGGAGAAGTTTCGGAAGCATTAAGAAACTCTGCATGGACATTACGCTCAATCTGGGAAAGAAGACCAGAACAAGTAAGCAAAGGAATCGAACAAGCACATTTTGAAACATCCCATCTCCAATACAACGATGAGAACGCACTAAGCTACACGATTTCCCTAGCCCTCTACGCAGCAAGGAATTTTTACCAGATATACAGAGAACTCCCAACAGGCAAAGGATTTGCAGACCTCGTATTCATCCCAAGAAAGAAATTCCCAGACAAACCAGCCCTCATTGTAGAACTAAAATGGGACAAAACAGCCAAGGGAGCAATCAATCAGATTAAGAACAAACAGTACTTCGAAAGTTTACAAGAATACCAAGGAAATTTATTACTAGTTGGAGTGAATTATGATAAAGATACACGAGAACATCGATGCGAGATAGAAGAATTTCACAAATAAAGTGGTGATTTTGAATAATTAATATTGAGATAAAAAAAGAATTCTGTGAAAGCAGGATTCTTTTTTGATACCTGAATTCATAAAATGATAAAAACAAAGGGAGCAGAAAAATGCTTCGAAAGATCACGATCATGATCCTGCTGATCCTAACAGTAGTCTGGTTTACAAACAGCAATAGTATCCAGCCCGCCAGAGAATTTATACAAAACAACATCTATGTCTGGAGTGAAACACAAGAGGAAAAACTTCCGATTTATTGTGTAGATACGCAGAAAAAACAGATAGCACTGACATTTGATACTGCATGGGGGAATGAAGATATACCACAGATTCTCAAAATATTAAAACAGGAAAATGTAAAAGCAACTTTTTTCTTTTGTGGAGACTGGATCAGTAAATATCCAGCTGATATCAAAACAATCTATGAGGAAGGACATGATATTGCAAGTCATGGAGATCATCATAAATATATGACAAAATTAACAGACAAACAGCAGCAAGAAGAAATACAAGGAGTGACACAGAAGATTCAAGGGTTATTAGGTATTAAAATAGATCTTTTTCGGGCACCATATGGAGATTACAACGAATCTGTTGTAAGGAATGCAAGAAAAATGAAGTATTATATGATCCAATGGAACGTAGACAGTTTAGACTGGCAGGAACCAACGAAAGAACAATTAATAAAGAAAGTTTGCGAACACAAAAATTTATCACCTGGAAGTATCATCCTGATGCACACAGGAACGAAATGTACCAAACAGGCATTAAAACAGATCATCAAAAATATCAAAGTAAAAGGATATGAATTCGTACCAGTGTCCAGATTGATCTATCGAAGAGATTACCGTATTGATCCAACAGGAAAACAGATGAAACTATGAAATTATCCAAAAGTCATCGAAACAAACGGAGAAATCCTATAAAAACACTCGAAAATCTTGACAACTAAATAACAAATATTACATAATAAAAAGACGAAAATAAGAAAAACGAAATGCATAATTTCATGGTGATCTGTAATTACAGATCTTAAACTGGAATCAGGTGCAAATCCTGAGCGGTCCCGCCGCCGTGATAAGAAGTCAAAGCAACATACCACTGGGAAACTGGGAAGGTGCCAAGACGATGATCTTAAGCCGGAATACTTGCCATGATCTAAGGATATACTTTGCGAGCGACGAAGTCGTCCTCATGGTGCCAGAATGACAAAAGATAAGATGATGAAATGTAGTCTTTTTATAAATGAATAAGAATACATGTCTTTTTGTTATGCAAATAAGCCAGAGTAGATCCTTTTATGCCGTATACATGGGAGGATCTATTTTTTATGAAGAAATATATGGTATGGCTGATCTCTGTATTGATGGCAGTATCAATGACAGCCTGTTCAAATACACAGAAGAAAGATACAAAAGATCAGGCACAGATAACAACAGCTGCAAAAGAAACTGAGACAACAACAGAAGCAGCAAAAACAACAAGTAAAAAAGAAGAGAAGAACGAAAAGAAAAAAGATAAAAAGAAATCACAGAAGAAGAATAAGAAAAACAGCAAAAAGACAAAAAGCAGTACGGCAAAAAAGAAAGAGACAAGCGCAACAACAGCAAAAAAGAAAACAGTAAAGAAGAAAAAAACAAAAGAAAAGACAACAAAGACAAAGAATACAAAAGAAACAACAAAAACAACAACAGCCAGTAAAAATGAATCAACAGCACAGACGGCAGAGAATCAGACAACAGAAGCAAAGCAAGAGCAATCTTGTGAATTTCTGATCAGCTGCAAAACAGTTCTTTCTAATAAAAGTGCATTGCAATCCAATTACCAAGTTCCATCTGGCGGGAAAATTTATGAGAAGAAGATGGAGTTTGAAGAAGGCGATACCGTGATGGATGTTCTCAAAAGAACAGGAGTAGATATTGATGTTTCTAAAGGATATGTAGCAGGAATTGACGGTTTATACGAATTTGATTGTGGGAAAAACAGTGGATGGATGTACCGTGTCAATGGTAAGTTTCCAAACTATATGGCAGGGAAATGTAAGCTTCATGATGGGGATAAAGTGGAATGGCTGTATACTTGTGTCAGAGGAGATCTGTAGATGATCAAGGCATTAAAAAGAGCCCATCCGTTTGTTATATTTACTTATTTTGCAGGAATGTTTTTGCTGGCACCATTTAGTAGACATCCGTGGATGACAGGAGTGCAGATGATCTGTTTATGCCTGTTGTACTTTTATCATAATCGGAGTTTGAAAAAGTTTTTTCCATTCATCGCTTTGATTGTGATCGTGGCTGTAACGAATCCGTTATTTGTACAAAGAGGAAGAACGATCCTGTATGCAGACACACACGTAAGGATCACGAAAGAAGCATTGCTTTATGGAATTCATTATGGATGTGTGCTAGTGAATCTTTTACTGGTCTTTTCAATCTTTAACCAATATATAAAGAAAGAACAGTGGATCTATTTATCAGGCAGATTCTTCCCCAAACTTGGTGTCGTAATATCTATGGCATTTGGACTGATCCCAAGATATCAAAGGCATGCAAAGAAGATTTTAAAGACACGAAAATCCTTAAAATCAGAACGTGCAGTGCAGCGAGTTATGCATACAGTATCAATGGAAACGACATGGGCATTTGAATCTTCGATGGATCAGTTGGATTCGATGAATGCAAGAGGTTATGGGATTGGGAAGCGAACGCATTTTCATTTATTTAAGTGGGAGAAAAAAGACTGGATTCATATCGTGGAGATCGTGATTTTGACGATATTAAATCTCTGGGCATACTTCCACTATTATTCCAGATTTTTCTTTTATCCGATGATCATTATGCCAGCATTTCAGATGAGAGATCTCTTGTGGATGACCATGATGGCAGTTCAGTTTTTATTACCATGCATGTGGAAGGAAAATTTTGATGTACAAAATTAATAATTTAACATTTCGATATATGCTATCGGATAGAAATTCTCTAAAGCAAGTATCATTAAAAATTAAAAAAGGAAAGATCACTCTGATCGCAGGACTAAGCGGCAGTGGAAAGACGACGCTGTTAAGACATCTAAAGAAAGAGTTGCTGCCCAAAGGTAAAAGATCTGGAAAAGTTTTATATGATGGGCAGGAAATAGAACAATTGAAAGATTTGCAGTCTGTAAAAGAAGTTGGGTATTTATTTCAAAATCCATCCGCACAGATGGTAATGGATACCGTATGGCATGAGATCGCATTTGGACTTGAGAATCTTGGAATGCCTTATGAACAGATGAAGCGAACAGTAGCTGAGATCGTCAATTATTTTGATTTACAGAAAATATACTATGAAGATACAGATAAGTTATCTGGCGGACAAAAACAATTGGTGAATCTGGCAGCAGTTATGGCAATGCATCCAAAAGTATTGATCTTAGATGAGCCAACAGCACAGTTAGACCCAGCGGCAAGGAAAGATTTTCTTGTGACGCTTCAGAAATTACATAAAGAATTCGGTTTAACGATCATTTTAACATCGCATAACTTGGAAGATGTAATGGAAATGTCAGATGAATGTGTGATCTTAGATGATGGAAAAGTTATCGAACAGGGAAATCCGAAAGAGGTTGCAAGACATCTTCAAAAAATACATCATCCATTGGAACAGTCTCTGCCACAGATTCTTCGGCTAGAAGAGAAATTTCAGATAGAACTGACCTTTTCGATGGAAGAAGCAAGAGAACAGATCAGAAAAAAAGAATATCAGTTAATAAAGAAAACACATTTTGAAAGAAAAACAGTTCTTTCAATTTCACATTTATATGCAGGGTATGAGAAAGGAAAGGATGTTCTTTCGAATCTATCAGTCGAAGTTAAAGAAGGTGAAATCTTTGCAGCTGTCGGAGCAAATGGAAGTGGAAAATCAACGCTTCTTTCTTGTATGGTAAAGCAGATGAAATTTGATGGAAAATTAAAATGCAAGAAAAAAATCGTCTATATGCCACAAGATCCAACACTATTGTTTGTAAAAGATCAGTTGTTTGAAGACCTTTTGGAGATGGGAAAAGAAAAAGAAGTAAAAATCGATAAATTATTGGAAATGGCGGATCTAATGAGAGAAAAGAAGTCACATCCATATGATCTAAGTGGAGGACAACAGCAGATGGCAGCGTTGATCAAAGTATTACTTGCAGATCCAGAAATCTTGCTGCTAGATGAGCCGACCAAAGGAATGGACCGGGAACACAGCAGGAAGTTTGGAGAACTTTTACGCAAACTTACAGATCAGGGAAAAACGATATTTATCGTATCGCATGATCTGGAATTTTGTGCTGAGTATGCTGATCGCGTTGGAATGATGTTTGATGGGAAAATTGAAGGAATTGATGAGCCATCCAAGTTTTTTGCACAAAATTATTTCTATACGACAGAGTGTGCAAAGATTACGAGAGATTTTGAGAAAGTGATCATTCTGCCACAGGAGGTGGTAAGCGTATGTTAAATGCAGTGATCATTTTTATGGTGTGTATATCATGTATTCCATACTATTTTAAATATGAAAAGAAGAAACCGCAGACAAGAGAAAGTGTCGTGCTTGCGGTAATGATCGCATTGACGGTTGCATCCAGAATGTTATTTGCATTTTCACCAGGATTTAAACCAGTTAGTGCAATGGTGATCATCTGTGGTATGGCATTTGGAAGAGAATCTGGCTTTTTATGTGGATCTTTAAGTGCTGTGGTATCGAACTTCTTTTTTGGACAAGGACCATGGACTCCATTTCAGATGCTTGCATGGGGAATGATCGGATGGATTTCAGGAATTTTAAATCAGAGAAAATGGTTGGAAAACAGTAAGATACTGTTAACGATTTTTGGGATTCTTTCAGGAATTTCATATTCTTTTGTGATGGATATCTGGACACTTCTGGCAGCAGGAGATGGATTTCAATGGATGCGGTATGTGGCAGTATTGGGAACTTCGGTTCCAGTGATGATTGAATACTGCGTATCGAATGTGATATTTTTATGGATTTTAACACCTGTTTTTGTGAAGAAACTAAACAGGGTTAAATATAAATATGGTTTTTTCAAAGATGAAGAAGTCAGGAAACTCATCAATCAATGAGACATAACAAGGAGGAATTTATGAGAACGATGAAACGTGTAGCGGCAGTGGCATTGTCTGTTGTCGTGCTGATGACATCAGGTGTTAGTGCAAAAGCAGCAGTGACGGATGTGCAGCCAGCGAAGAGTAAAGAGGAAGCTGTAGAAAAATGGGTAAATAAATTAATGCCGGATGGAGTTTATGATACGTTATCTGAGATTAAAGTTGTAGGAAATTATATTTATGCTGCAGAAGATAGCAATCATAGAATCATTAAAATTAATAAAGAAAATGGGAAAATAGAGAAAGAACATTCATATTACAAAGCAGATTACAAACAGTATTATGTGGGAAATATTGGATATGGAGATGGCAAGGTTTATGTGTCTTATGCAACTCAAGGAACAAATACAGTTGGAAGAATTGAGGCGTTTAATGCAGATACCTTAGAACCAGTATGGATTAGTGAAATAGCTTCACATAATGAGAGAAGTACGGAAGGAGCCCCATATTTGGTAGTAAATGATGTAGTAGCATCTAAACTTTTTTATGATAATGGACATTTGTATTTTGGAACAGGTGCGGGAACACCTGGATCAAGTTATGGATGGGACAAAATAGGAAAATATTATGTCCTTGATACTGCAGATGAGGATAAAAATAAGACAGATGAAATTAAGAAGATAAAAGAAATTGCATCTGCAAGTACAGAGGGAAATTTTTATTTAAAAGATGGAATTAAGGTTGGAAACTACATTATTACTTCTGATACCAAAGGAAAACTTTTTGTAATTGATTCAAATACTTTTAAAGTAGTAGCAACAAAAGAAATGAATGAAGTGTTTAGTGGTGGAATGGCATATGATAATACAACGAATACAATTTATTTTGTTGCTGGAATCAATAATTTATATGGTATAAAAATAAACACAGATGGAAGCTTTGGAGAAACAAAAAAAGTACAGGTATATAAAACAGGATATTCTGCAATGACACCAGAAGTATATAATGGAAAAGTATATTTAACGGGATCTAAAGGAACAGATGGAATAGAAAATACTGGATATTTTGCTGTGGTTGATGTGAAATCTGATGAATACAAAGTAAATTATACAGTAGATATACCAGCATACTCATTAGGAGAAATGTTAGTAGTAAAAACAGGATCTGATTCAGTACGTTTATATTTTGCAGTGAATTATGCAAAATTTGATGAAAATTCTAAAGCATTGAGTGGTGGAAATGTATATTGTGTTGATGATAAACAAGGAGCAACATCCGGTGAATTAAAAACTATTTATGAGCCAGATAAAGATCATGTACAGTTATGTATGAATACGATTCATGTAGATGAAAAAGGAACATTATATTATATTAACGACTCCAGATCAATTTTCGCCATTGGCAAAAAAGCAGCAAGCATAACACCATCAACATCCAATGCAACAACAACAGTACTCAACGAAACAAAAACAAAACCAGTCACAAAAACAGTAAAAAGCACAAGAAGTGTAAAACTGACATGGAAAAAGAAAAAATCCGCCAAAGGCTATGTCATTTACGCAAAAGCAGGAAAAGGTAAATACAAAAAAGTAACAACCGTAGGAAAGAAAACATCAAAGACGATCAAAGTCAACAAAGACTCATCCTACAAATTTAAAGTAAAACCATACAAACTAACAAAGAAAAACAAAAAGAAATATTTTAAAGCCTATGCAGCCAAAGCCAAATTCGGAAGCAAGACAGTTAAAGTAACATTTAAAAATGTCACAGGATATGCAAGCTACAAAGTGCAGATGAAAGCAGGAAAAGCAGCATATAAGACAGTAAAAACAACAACCAAAGGCGGAACGATCACATATACAAAGAAAAAAGCCAAAGTAGGAACAACTTACAAATTCCGCTTAAAAGGAATCAATAAGGTAAATGGAAAAACTGTTTCCGTAACAATCAAATAGAAGTACTGGATAAAATACAAAAAAGGGCTTGATTTTCAAAAAGAATCATTGTATCCTATAACCAGTGAAGTTACTGACAAGGGCGTCAAACAATTAGTTTCATATTGTTTGTCGCCCCTTTTTTTCTACTATCAGTTAGATAATAGAAGAAAAATATATAGATTATGCTTCAAATGTAAGAGAAGAAAGGAAGAACTCTATGAAGGAAAAAATCAATGTATCAGAAATCTTCGGATCCCACGTATTTAACGACAGTGTTATGAAAGCACGTCTTCCAAAGGCCGTTTACAAAGATCTGAAAAAGACAATCGAAGAAGGAACAGAATTAAATCCAGCAATTGCAGACGTAGTTGCGAATGAGATGAAAGAATGGGCTATTGAAAAGGGTGCTACACATTATACTCACTGGTTCCAGCCATTAACAGGTGTGACAGCAGAGAAACATGACGCTTTCATTAACCCAACAGACGATGGTAAAGTTTTACTTGAGTTCTCAGGAAAAGAACTGATCAAAGGTGAACCAGATGCATCTTCATTCCCATCTGGTGGATTAAGAGCAACATTTGAAGCAAGAGGATATACAGCATGGGATTGTACATCACCAGCATTCATCAAAGAAACAGATAATGCTTGTATCTTATGTATTCCAACAGCATTCTGTTCATACAAAGGTGAAGCATTAGACAAGAAGACACCACTTCTTCGTTCTATGCAGGCATTAGATATCCAGACAACAAGATTATTAAATGTATTAGGAAATAAGAATGTGAAACGTGTTAGCACATCCGTTGGACCAGAACAGGAATATTTCTTAGTTGATGAAGAAAAATATAAACAGAGAAAAGACTTGATTTTCACTGGACGTACATTATTCGGAGCAATGCCTCCAAAAGGTCAGGAAATGGATGACCATTACTTTGGAATCATCAAACCAAGAATCGAAGGATTCATGAAAGATTTAAATATCGAAGCATGGAAACTTGGAATCAGTGCGAAGACAGAACATAACGAAGTAGCTCCAGCACAGCACGAATTAGCACCAATCTATAACTCAAACAACGTGGCAACAGACCACAACCAGTTATTAATGGAAACAATGAGACGTGTAGCAAGACGTCATGGATTAAAATGCTTACTTCATGAGAAACCATTTGCAGGAATCAATGGATCAGGAAAACATAACAACTGGTCTATGGTAACAAATGAAGGAAAGAACCTGTTAGATCCAGGAAAAACTCCTCATGAAAACCAGCAGTTCTTACTGATCTTAGCATCTATTATTGCAGCAGTGGATAAACATGCAGATTTACTTCGTATGTCAGCTTCCACACCAGGAAATGATCACAGATTAGGAGCTAACGAGGCACCTCCAGCAATCATCTCTATCTTCCTTGGAGATCAGTTAGAAGATGTTGTAAAACAGCTTGTAACAAGAGGTGAGGCGACAGAATCCAAACATGGAGACAAATTAGCATCTGGTGTTCATTCATTACCAGCATTTGAGAAAGATGCAACAGACCGTAACAGAACATCACCATTCGCATTTACAGGAAACAAATTCGAATTCCGTATGGTAGGTTCTACACAGTCTATCTCTGATCCAAACGTTGTATTAAATACAATCGTAGCAGATGTCTTTGCAGATGTATGTGACAGATTAGAGAAAGTAGAAGGCGGAGTTGAAGCAGTAGCTATGGAAGCTCACGAGATCACAAAAGAATTATTAACACAGCATCAGAGAGTTATCTTTAATGGTAACGGATATTCTGACGAATGGGTAGCTGAAGCTGAGAGAAGAGGACTTCCAAACTTACACAGCATGGTAGATGCAATCCCAACATTAACAACAGATAAAGCAGTTAAGATGTTTGAGAAATTTGGAGTATACACAAAAGAAGAATTAGAGTCTCGTGTTGAAGTATTATATGAACAGTATTCTAATACAATTAACATTGAAGGACTTGCAACATTAGATATCGCTAAGAAACAGATTGTTCCAGCAGTTATGAAATACCAGAGAAAACTTGCAAATGGCGTTGCTGAATTAAAGACAGTTGGTGTTGACAGCTCTGTACAGGAAAAATTGTTAGAAGATATCACAGCAAACTTAAAAGATCTGTTTGCTGCGATCAACAAGTTAGAAGCTGATATTCCAGAAGCTCAGGCATTAGAAAGTGAAGCTCAGGCTCGCTGCTATCATGATACGATTTTCACAGATATGAGTGCCGTACGTGAACCAGCAGACAAACTGGAAATGTTAGTAGCAAAAGAAGACTGGCCAATGCCAAGTTACGGAGATCTGATTTTCGAAGTATAATAATTACATAGTTTGTAAAACTTCTTAATACACAAAGAGAAAGCAGCAGAGAAATCTGTTGCTTTCTTTTTGTGTATCAACCATTGTTTGAAAAATATTCCAGAATATATTTTTTGAAATTTCATATTCTAAAGAAAAAGAATATCTTACAAAATTAGAAAAGAGGAAGAATATGAAAAAGAAATTTTTTGCATATATGATCATAGGGATTCTTCTGTTCACATTTCTGGCACAAGGGAAGGGAACAAAGACATACTGGTTTCAGATTGCAAGTCAGGGTGAAGGGGAAAGTGGCTTTTTAACTAACAGTAATTTGAATCAAAAGAAAGTTTATTTAACCTTTGATGATGGACCATCCGATCATACGGCACAGATTCTTGATATTCTAAAGAAACATAAGGTGAAGGCGACATTCTTTGTCGTAGGAAAAGAAACGGAACATGCCAAGAAAATGTATCAAAGAATCGTGTTAGAAGGTCATACATTGGCAATGCATTCCTACAGTCATAATTATGATCAGATTTATGCGAATGTAGGTGCATTTTCGAAAGACCTTATGAAACTACAGAAATATTTATATGATCTAACAGATGTAAAGCCATATATTTACCGGTTTCCGGGTGGCAGCAGTAATCATTGCGCAAAAAATATAAAACCGTATATCCGGTATGTGAACAAAAAGGGATTACTTTATTTTGACTGGAATGCATTGAATGAAGATGCGGTTAATTTTGAACAAAGTCCTCAGCAGTTAAACAAGAAGATTTTAAAGGATGTCAGGAGACAGAAAACAAGTATTGTATTAATGCATGACCTTCATGAGACAACAAATACAGTGAAAGCATTAGATCCGCTGATCAAAACATTGAAAAAAGAAGGGTATCAGATCCTTCCGATCACTAAAAATACTAAGCCGCTCCATCATGTATCCATTGACAAATAATGGGCTTTCACGTAGAATATGTTCGGTAAAGGATTTATTTTATGTGAGGAGAATGACATGATCATAAAAAGTGTAAATTTAGAAACTGTCTGTGGGATCACAAGTAAATTACCAGACAATACATTGCCAGAAGTGGCATTTGCTGGAAAATCAAATGTAGGAAAATCATCACTGATCAATGCACTGATGAACCGCAAATCTTACGCGAGAATTTCAGCACAGCCTGGAAAGACACAGACGATCAATTATTACAATATTAACGAAGAACTTTATTATGTAGACCTTCCAGGATATGGATTTGCGAAAGTAACACAATCCGTCAAGGAAAAATGGGGACACATGATCGAAAATTACTTACAGACATCAAAACAGCTAAAAATGGTCTTTTTACTGATCGATATCAGACATAAGCCATCAAAGAACGATGTTATGATGTATGACTGGATTCTTCACAATGGATATCGTCCAGTGATCATTGCAACAAAGCTTGATAAACTAAAGAGAAGCCAGGTGCCAAAACATCTAAAAGAGATCCGCACAGAGCTTCAGATGGATAAGGAAACACCAATTTTCCCATTCTCAGCATTATCGAAACAGGGAAGAGATGAGATCTGGGATTTCATTGAGTCAATGGTGCTTCAACAAGAAGAAGCCGAATAATTATTTATTCGGCTCGTCAAATAACAATTTTTCAATTAGCATAGAATAGACATCGGAGTGTTTTTTCTCCCAATGGTCACATATGTAAACTGCCTGGTCTCTTGAGACAACATTTAAGTTGATCTCAAGGAGCAGGTTTTCTTTTTCTCTGATCTTAAGATTTACGGTATATTCGTCTCCTTTGGATGGATAAAAATCAGCAGTCACACTGGCTTCCTTACGAAGCTCATATTCTTTTTCTTTTAAAAACTGAGCGATATCTTCTTTGATAGAGTTTGGAATCTGGTATTCAAACATCTCAATTGCTTCAGATCCCTCGTCACTGAGCGCGTAGTGGCTCATATTACGAATCTGCTTGACTCTGAGCATATTTTCTTCCTCTAACTCATGAAAAGCTCTCTGAACAGTAAAATAATTGGTATATCCCTTATCAAGGATAAATTCAGAAATCTGTGAATTGCTCAAAGGGAAATCTACCTTCTCAATTAAATATAAAATCATAAGCTTATAAAGTGTTAATTGTTCTTGTTCCATGGCTGATCTCCTTTGATTTATCGATAAAAGTCACTATGAAAAATTATAACACCACATGATTTTTCTTGCAACTTATGAATGAAAAGTTAAAAATGACAGATAATAACGCTGAGGTGATAAGAATGAAAAGAAAGTACCAGTGGATCTTATGTGCAGGACTGATCATTTTTGTGATCGCAGCGTTTTGTGTCTTAGTATCCAAAGATAACAAGGAAGAAGTGAAAGGTGCATTTGTAAGAGAAGGAGGATATCAAAGTGAATGTTTATATCAAAGCGCAAGAAAGTGTATGTCTTGTGCATCCAGAGATTAAAATAAAGGATATCATGTCCCTGTACTGCACCGACAAGGATTTGGAACAGAAAATAAAGAATCAAAGTGTTTATCATTTTATAGGAAATCATGATCAGAGAAAATGTTTTTCTGTTTTGATGTTAGTTGAAGTGATAAAACAGGTGGATAAGACATTAGATGTGATCAATTTAGGTGCCGAAGATTTTATTGTATATTACAAGAGAAAACAAGAAGAATCAAAGATTTTTCATTATGGAAAGATAGTCTTTGTAATTTTAGTCGCATTTTTTGGTGCAAGTTTTTCAATTATGACATATAACACGGATGTTGGGATCGAAGAATTGTTTTATAACGTTTATGAAATGATCATGGGACAGGCACCAGATGGTCCAAATATTCTTCATATTTCTTATACAGCAGGATTGGCGATTGGGATCATTCTATTTTTTGATCATGCAGGTAAGATCAAGTTAAATGATGATCCAACACCATTTGAAGTACAGATGAGGCTTTACGAGAGAGATGTGAATGATACATTGATGATCAATGCAGGGCGGAAAGGGGAAGAAGCAGATGTGGATTCGTAGTTTCTTTCTGATCTTTTACGGATTGTGTGCAGGCGGCTTGATCGCAGCCAGTTTTCTGGCATTTTTGAGTATGTTAGGTGTGATCCCGAGATTAGCAGGATTGACGAAGAGTATGAAAAACGCCAGAATGTATGAAAGTTTTGTGGCACTTGGAGGGATTCTTGGGACATTGGTCTTTCTTTATCGATGGCAGATCAAAGCTGGATACCCGCTTCTTGTACTGTATGGATTGTTTGGAGGAATCTTTGTGGGATGTATGATCGGAGCTTTGGCAGAAACGATCAAAAGTCTTCCAATCTTTTCAAGAAGATTAAATTTGAGATCAGGGATTCCATATGTAATCTATGGGATCGCATTTGGAAAAATGCTAGGATGTTGGCTTTATTTTTATATATTTTCATAAAATGAAGAAAGGGTGATACAAGTGAAAAAAGAACCAAGCAAAGAAGAATATCAACAGATCGTGAAAAATCTTACACCAAAACATAATAGTCTGTTAAATTGCACAAAAGCGTTTGTAACGGGTGGGACATTTTGTGTTCTTGGTGAAGTTATGAAGCAGTTAATGATGAAATATTTGAATCTCTCCAAGAAAGATTCATTATTATATGTGACAATTGAATTGATCTTACTAAGTGTCTTATTAACAGGATTTAATTTCTATGGAAAAATTACAAAATTTGGCGGTGCAGGCGGGCTTGTGCCGATTACGGGATTCGCAAATTCAGTGGCTTCAGCTGCAATCGAATATCAGAAAGAAGGACAGGTTTTTGGTATTGGCGTTAAGATTTTTACGATCGCAGGACCAGTGATCTTATATGGAATCTTCTCATCATTTGTTACTGGATTGATTTATTTATTCACAAAGCAATGGGGGTGGTTTCTATGACATCGATTTGTGGTATGCAGAGTCTAAAGTTTGAGAATGCTCCGTACTTAAAAGGCTGGGCATCAGTTGCAGGGAAGAAAGAAGGGGAAGGTCCTCTTGGAAATCTGATCGATCAGATCATTGAAGATCCATACTTTGGACAAGAAAGCTGGGAATTGGCAGAAGGCCGTTTTATGAAACAGGCAGCAATGCTTGCGATCAGTAAAGCTGATCTTCATAAGAAGGATATCCGTTACGCGTTTGCGGGTGATCTTTTGGAACAGAATACAGCAACGTTTTCTGGAATGAAAGAACTAGGGATACCGTTGTTTGGACTTTTTGGAGCATGTTCAACGGTAGGAGAAGCGATGTCTCTGGCAGCGATGAGCGTTGCAGGAGGGTTTGCAAAGCATTCACTTGCAATTGCTTCCAGTCATATCGGAAGTGCTGAAAAACAGTTCCGTTTTCCGTTAGAATATGGAAATCAGAGACCATTATCTGCGACATGGACTGTGACAGGATCTGGAGGTTTTATTGTGTCAAAAGAAATTGGTCCTGTAAAGATTCAAGGGATCACAACAGGAAAGATCGTTGATTATGGGATGGGAGATCCGATGAATATGGGGGCTTGCATGGCGCCAGCAGCGGCAGAAGTAATCTATCAGCATTTTGTGGATTTTGGGTCGAAGCCTGAAGATTATGATGCAGTATATACAGGAGATCTTGGAGAAGTTGGCAAGAAGATTTTGTTGCATTTGCTTCGTGAAAATGGATATGATCTTTCGAAAGTTCATGGGGATTGTGGAATTGAAATCTATGAGAATGAGACGCAGGATACTCATTCTGGGGGCTCTGGCTGTGCCTGTAGTGCAGTGGTTCTTGCATCGATGATCATACCGAAGCTCATTGATGGAACGTGGAAGAAAGTATTGTTTGTGCCAACAGGAGCATTAATGTCAAAGACAAGTTTTAATGAAGGTGAAAATGTTGCAGGAATCGCACATGCGATCTTTCTGGAAGGAGTAAGATAATAATGGAATATATCAGGGCGTTTTTAGTAGGAGGCATTATTTGTATCCTGGTGCAAATATTGATGGATCATACGACATTACAGCCGGGAAGGATCATGGTACTCTTAGTTATTGCAGGTGTTATTCTTGGGGCACTGGGGATTTATAAAAGAATCGAAGCGTTTGGAGGATGTGGTGCGACCGTCCCATTGTCTGGTTTTGGATTCAGTTTATGGAAAGGAATGAAAGAGGCAGTTGACAATCATGGGTTTCTAGGGTTATTCGAAGGAGGATTCACGGCAGCAGCAGTCGGAACATCAGCAGCATTGATCTTTTCTTATCTGGCATCTTTGATCTTTCAGCCGAAGATCAAAAAATAAAGGCAGGAGTATGAAATAAAGAGAAAAAAGGGATTCTGATTTGAGAGAATCCCTTTTTAATATAAAAATATAGAAGATCAACGGTTAATGTTTCTTGCAGAAAACAGATTGATATTTTTTTGGAAGCATATAAGGAGTGTCTGCTGTTTTTCCATGACTGCCCTTTTTGCGGACAATGTAAATTTTTCTTTGTTTTTTGTTTGCAGGACAATTCTTTGTGGCGAGTTTATCGCTTGTTTTACATACTTCAACTGCAACGTGGATATCACAGGTCTGGGTAGGAACGGTTCCTTTTTCAAAATATTCTGTGATCACACGGCTGCCTCTTGGATCGTGATCACAAACCCCTTTAATAGCAAGTTTTCCAGACTCTTTGCAGACTTTTGCTTTTACAATGTCAGCTGGTTTTTTAAAATCTGTAGTTTGTTCTTGTTTTGTTTTTATGATTTCATTCATAACCTTTGCCCATATTTTTTTATGAGTGTTATCAGAAGCAAAATTTGTATTCTTGTCATAGCCCATCCAGACAGAAGCTGTATGATAAGGAGTATAACCGCTGAACCAGTAATCGTAACTGTTTGAAGTAGTTCCTGATTTTCCTGCGACAGCCATAGATGAAGAAAGTTTTGCTGATTTTCCAGTTCCTTTTGTAATAACGTCTTTCATAGCGTCGGTTAAAAGGAAAGCAGTACTTTCTTTCATGACACGCTTACCTTTCTGAGTATTAGAAAGAAGAATATTACCATTATGATCTACGACTTTTGTGTATAAAACAGGTTTCTGGTAGGTTCCGCCATTTGCAATGGAAGCATATGCAGAAGTCAATTCCATATTTGTAACACCATAAGTCAGGCCACCAAGAGATAAGGACTGGGTAATATCGGTATATACATTTCCATTTGAAGTTGTCTCATTAGACACCAAAGTGGAAAAACCAAGATTCATCAAATATTCAAACGAAGTCTTAGGTGTAACGTCAGCAATGGTTTTGGCCGAAACAACGTTCATGGAGTTTGTGATCGCTTCGCGGATCGTTGAATAACCTTTATAACCTTTGTAATAGTTGCGTACTGGTCTGTTAGTGTCAATATAGTTATAAGGAGCATCCTCATATACGGTTGCAAGTGTCATATGATTCTTGTCAAGTGCAGGTAAAAATGCAGAAAGAATCTTAAAAGTAGAACCTGGTTGTCTTGTAGTACCAGTAGCACGATTTAAGGAAAGATCGGAAGTCTTATTTCCACGTCCACCAACTAAGGCTTCTACAGTTCCGTTAGATTGATTCATGATCGTCATGGATATCTGAGGCTGGATCGTTATTTGGAAAGATTCATTTGCAATGGTTTCACCTTTTGATAAAATATATTGTTTAAACTTTGTAACAACTGTCTTTGCACTTGCTTCATCTGTAAAAATCAACTGATTTCCAAGGTTATTTTTTCTCATATAATCAAGCAGATTGTGATCAGAATAAACAACGTCTTTTCCTGAAACAGTTTTTGCAGATAAAGAATAAGAAAGCGCGATTTTTGTGGCTTTTGGATAGTTTGAAGTATCGTTTGTGACGCTATCTGCAATCTTCTGGATCTGTTGATCCTGAGTAGAGTATATTTTCAATCCGCCACTGTAAATAGCATTATAAGCTTTTGTTTCGTCATACCCCAGTTGCTTTTTTAAATCTTTTACAACTTGAAGGATTAATGCGTCCTCAAAATAAGAATTTGTTGTTTTTTTTGCAGGTGCAGCAGCAGCATTTTTTTGAATTCTTGTGTATACATCATCACTAAGTGCTTCTCGATATTCTTTTTTTGTGATATAATGTTGCTCTAACATATTTTGTAAAACAAGTGATCTTCTGGAAGCGTTGTTTTCCGGATGGGTTACAGGATTTAAACGTGTCGGATTCTTAGTAATACTTGCAAGTACAGCACATTCGGACAATGTGAGTTCAGAAACATCTTTATTAAAATATTTTTGTGATGCTGTCTGAACACCAAGTGTTCCTTCTCCAAGATTGATCGCATTTAGATATTCTTCTAAGATATATTGCTTAGAAGCAATCTTTTCTAGTTCAAGAGCAAGAGATTGTTCTTTGATCTTTCGTTCCAGACGTTCCATTGTGGTTTTTTCCGGCTGAATTCCAAGTACATTGTTCTTGATCAACTGTTGCGTGATAGTACTTCCCCCTTGGCTTAGAGATTGGTTTCTGATACCAAGGAAGGTTGCTCGAATAATTCCATACAGATCAATTCCATTATGGCTGTAATAACGTTCATCTTCAATCGCAATAAAAGCATGCTGAAGATTCTTTGGAATGGAAGAAAGAGGAGTGTAGATTCTGTTGGAATCATGGTTTGAAAGTGTTTTGATCGTTGATCCTTTGTTATCATAAATAGTTGTGATATATCCTTTGGAATGGACGGAATCTTTTGTAATCTGTGGGGTTGTTTTTAAAATCCCACGTACGAAACCAACCCCGAGGCCGAGCCCAGTAACGATCAAGGCAATGGAGATGATAAAAGCATATTTAAAAAGAAAGAGAGAAATCTTAGAATTTCTACGAATTTTTTCTGAAGATAAGATCTGTCTCTTTTTCTGAATGTTTTGTTTGGTATATTTCATAAAAAACCTCCTGTTACGTATTATACCAAATAAAAAAGTTCAAGTAAACCGACCGTGTAACTATAAACGATACAATCAACAATATGATGATGTAAGGGGCAAAAGTATAAAGTATAAAGGAGAAGAATATGAAAAAACAATTAAAGGGGAAGCAGTCATTTTATGATGACAAACAAAGGGAAAATGTAGTATCCTACTATTTGATGGAAGATCAGGAACACACGATGTATGGAGTCGAACTGGAAAAATATCAGGAAGAAACGAATGTGATCGAGTGGGATGCAGTTCCAAGTATATCAGAATCTATGGAATTAGTAGATCGTGTGATCCATAACCTGATAAAATATAAAGTAACACCGATCTCACTGGCAGAGTCCTTAGATGAGATCATGACCAGGGAGGAAGAAGATGGACGTTCAAAAATATAAAATCTTATATAAAGAGGGAGAAGCAGAGATTTCAGAAAAGAAATCAAGATTTATTGCACATATTGCTCCAGCGCAGACAGAAGAAGAAGCACAGGCATTCATAGAGAAGATAAAAAAACAATACTGGGATGCAAGGCATAACTGCTGGGCATACAGTATCGGAGAAAAGCAACCAGCCTTGCGTTGTAGTGATGATGGGGAACCAAGTGGAACTGCTGGGAAGCCAATGCTTGAGGTGCTGACAGGGCAGGAACTACATAATGTGGTAGCAGTTGTAACAAGATATTTTGGTGGAACACTTCTTGGAACGGGAGGATTGATCCGTGCGTACACAAAAAGTACGCAAGAAGGGATCAAGGAAAGTATGGTGATCGAGAAATGTCTTGGGGTAATGCTCAGCCTCACTTGTGATTACACGACATCTGGAAAGATTCAGTATTTAACAGCAACAGAGCATATCCCAGTGCTTGATACAGTGTATACGGATAATGTAACATTTGAAATGATCGTACCAGTGGAAGAAGTTGGAAGTGTTGAGAAAAAGTTTATGGAAGCATCTATGGGGAAAGCAGTTCTTGAAAAAGGAGAAGAAACTTATTACGCTGAAATCGATGGTAAGATCAGTTACGATCTATAGACGAAGAATGATATGATTTCGTTCCTTTACAGTGATAAAATATCATGTTAAAATTTATCATAGTTAATTAGTCAGAAATAATGAAAAGGAGCAAAATTCTATGAAAATATCAGAAATTTTAAAAAATAAGTCAACAATTTCGTTTGAGGTATTTCCTCCAAAGAATAAAGAAGGAGATATTTCTTCCATTTATAGTACGATTGAGGGATTAGCAAAATTATCCCCGGATTTTATTAGTGTTACATATGGTGCAGGTGGATCTACAAAAGGTAAGACAGTAGAAATTGCATCAGTCATTAAGCATGAATATGGAATTGAATCTGTAGCACATTTAAGCTGTATTTCATCTACAAAAGAGGATATCAAATACGAATGTGAACGTCTGAAAGAAGCAGGAATCGATAATATCTTAGCATTAAGGGGAGATTATCCTGCAGATGCAACAAACTTTGATCCTGAGAATCTGGAATTTCACTATGCAAGTGAATTAAATGAATTTATCGGAGAACATTTTAAAGGACAATTTTGCTTATCAGGAGCATGTTATCCAGAGACACATCAGGAAGCGGATGGGTTTAAGAAAGATTTAGAAGCATTAAAGAAGAAAGTAGATGCAGGAGCAGAATATTTAGTAACACAGATTTTCTTTGACAATGATTATTATTACAGATTAGTCAGAGAAGCAAGGAAGATCGGTATCACAGTACCAATTCTTGCAGGGATCATGCCAATTACGAATGCGAAATCTCTGATCCGTACAACAAAGATGTGTGGATGTACGATCCCATATCAGTTATCTACAATGATCGAGGCACATTATGATAATCCAGAAGCTATGAAAGAAATCGGAATCAACTACGCAGCACAACAGATCATTGATCTGATCACAAATGGAGTTGATGGGATTCATATTTACACAATGAATCGTGCAGAAACAGCGCAGCGTGTATTTGACAGTATTCCAGCTGTATTGAAAGAATTAAACTAAGATGAATTTTCAGGTTGTAAGAGAAAATGCCTTGAAATATCTTGGATATCAGGCACCAATGTTTGAAGGTTTGACTCCAGGAATTTCAAGTCTTTTGGGTGAATGTATAGAAGAGATCAAACAGATAGCACAGCCCAAAGTGATAGTGAAGAGATTTAAACTGGCGAAAGATCCATTGAGATTAGAGGAATCGGGGGATGAGATTTTAGGGCAGCAGATGGAAGATATGCTGGAAGATTGTGAAGAATGTATATTGATCGGATGTACTCTTGGGATTGTTATGGAGCGTAAAATCAAGTTTTATGCAAAGGTTAACATGACAAAATCTACGGTTATGGATGCTGCGGCAAGTGCTTATCTGGAAGAATATTGTGACAGATATGAAGAAACACTTGGGTTTGATAACCGAACATATCGTGCATGTCCCGGATATGGAGATTTTCCACTTGAATTCAACAAAAGAATTGCTATATTACTAGACATACCAAGGAAGATAGGAGTCACGATCACGCCAAATAATCTTTTGATCCCACAGAAGTCTATGTTAGGATTGATTGGGATCGGAAGTGATAAACGAAAGAAATCATGTGGAAATTGTGTGATGAAAGAAGATTGCCCGTTTAGAAAGAGAGGACAAAGATGTTACAGAACCGATTAGGAAAAGAACTTTTAATATTTGATGGAGCGATGGGAACACAGCTCCAGAACGCAGGATTAAGTGCAGGGGATATCCCAGAAGAATTAAATATTGACCGCCCGGATTTATTAAGATCGATTCATAAAAACTATCTGAAAGCGGGAGCAGACTTTATTACAACAAATACATTTGGGTGTAACCGATTAAAGATGGAAGAAGCAAAATACGAGGCGAAAGATATGCTGTTAGCAGCAGTAGAGAATGCAAGAGTAGCAAGAACAGAAGCTGGAAGAGAAGATGACTCTTATATTGTTCTTGATATTGGACCAATCGGTCAGCTGTTAGAGCCAATGGGAACATTGACATTCGATGAAGCATATGACATCATCCTCGAGCAGGTAGAAACAGTAAAAGATCAAGTAGATCTTGTACTGTTTGAGACAATGAGTGATCTATATGAGGTGAAAGCTGGAGTTCTGGCGGTCAAAGAACACACAGACCTTCCAGTGTTTGTTACAATGACCTTCGAGCAAAATGGAAGAACATTATCTGGAAATGATCCGGAAACATTTATTAATGTTGCAGAGGGCTTAGGAGTTGATGCATTGGGAGTCAATTGTTCTTTAGGACCCGATGAATTAAAACCGATCATTGACGAAATCTTAGAAAAAGCAAGTATTCCAGTGATGTTACAGCCCAATGCCGGACTTCCATGTTTAGAACATGGAGAAACACACTATCATGTGACACCAGAAGAATATGTGGAATCTATGAAAGATTATATGGCAAGAGGTGCAGCAATCGTTGGTGGATGCTGTGGAACAACACCAGAATTTATAGGAAAACTTGCAGAAGCTGCGCCTAAAGCAGTGGCAGAGAGAACAGTTGAGAAGAAAACAAGAGTATCCAGTCAGACACAGACAGTTACGTTTGGAGATCATGTGATCGTCTGCGGAGAACGTCTAAACCCAACGGGTAAGAAAAAGATGAAAAAAGCGTTGTTAGAAGAGCGCTATGATGAACTTGTGGTGGAAGCAGTTAAACAGGTAGAAGCTGGAGCGGAAGTACTAGATGTTAATGTTGGACTTCCTGGAATTGACGAGCCAGAGACAATGAAACGGGTTGTACGTCTGTTGCAGGAAGTTGTCACACTTCCATTACAGATTGACAGTTCCGAAGCAGATGCGATTGAGAATGCCTGCCGTTATTATAATGGAAAACCATTGATCAACTCTGTAAATGGTAAAGACGAAGTCATGGAAAAAATCTTCCCGATTGCTAAGAAATATGGAGGAGTTGTGATCGGACTGACTCTGGAAGACGGAATTCCGCTGAAAGCAGAAGAACGATTTGAAATCGCCAAGAAGATTGTTAATAAAGCAGCTGAATACGGAATCGGTAAAGAGAATATCATCATCGACTGTCTGACATTAACAGCATCTGCACAGCAAAAAGAAGTAAAAGAAACACTCCGAGCGATCAAGATGGTAAAAAAAGAATTAGGTGTCAATACCGTATTAGGGGTATCGAATGTATCCTTTGGATTGCCAAACCGTCCGTTATTAAATAGAACATTTTTAGCATTAGCAATGGAAGCAGGATTGGATTTACCGATCATCAATCCGTTAGATGCAGAATTGATGGGAACCATAGATGCATTTCATGTGCTGTTCTACAAAGACGTGGATAGTCAGACTTATATTAAAAACCAGTCCAAAGATAAAGAAACAAAACCAGCCGCAGCGGCGGCAACAACAAACTTCACATTAAAAGATGTGATCATTCACGGATTAAAAGATGAAGTAGAGAAAGTCACAAAAGAAGAACTGAAAGATAAAGAAGCACTGACAGTAATTAATGAAGTGATCATACCAGCGTTAAATATCGTAGGAAAAGACTATGAGACAGGAAAGATCTTCCTGCCACAGTTAATTCAGTCAGCAGAGACAACGAAGAAAGCATTTGAAGTTGTTAAAGAAACATTTTCAGCAAATGATGGAGAAGAAAAAGGACCGATCATCATAGCAACCGTAGAAGGTGATATTCATGATATTGGAAAGAACATCGTGAAAGTTGTACTGGAAAGTTATGGATATAAGATCATCGACCTTGGAAAAGACGTTAAAGTTGAAAAGGTAGTAGAAGCTTATAAGAAATACAAGCCAAAAGCGATTGGGCTAAGTGCATTAATGACAACAACTGTTGCATCAATGGAAAGAACGATCAAAGCACTTCACGAAGCAGGATGCAGTGAACCAATCTGGGTTGGGGGAGCTGTTGTGACGGAAGATATCGCACACAATATCGGAGCAGATTATTATACAGAAGATGCGATGGCAGCGGTGAATCTGCTGGAAAATGAAATTTTGATTTTGTAGTTGGCCAACTTTAGATTTCTCATATACCAGAAGTCTAAAGTGTGGACAATTACAAGAATTGAAAAATTTAAGTGGTGTGTATGTTGAATGTTATTGATCTTTGATTTATGTAGTGGTAGACAGATGTTTATTATACATACCGATACAGTAAAGCATACACACTTATTAGTGGTTTCAATAACTAAAATTATTGAATATTATAAAAATGGTTATATGTCGGCGACCGTAGGAACACGCCTGCACTTAGCGAGTGGATGATCGTAAGATCATTCAGGAGCTTAGTACAGCTGCGTAGTGAGTCGAGCGAGAGCGCGTTGCAGACATATAACCATTTTTATAATATTCCACCAATAATTTCAGTTATTTAAATCAAAATCTACTGATCTAATCGGTTTACAGCGCTGATCAGTGCTAATACAGAAGCAGTAATGATGTCTTCGTGGATTCCGGATCCCCAAGTAACATTACCATTTGGTTCTTGAACTCCAACATAAGCACAAGCCTGAGAGTTAGAACCAACATTTAAAGCGTGTTCCTGATAAGTAACGATAGAGTAATGCATATCACTGTGTCTCTGTAAAGCGTTACTTACAGCATCCAGACGACCATTTCCTTTTCCGTGGTAAAGTTTTGGAACACCAGATTTCTCTAAAGAGATTTCTGCTTCGATGCCACCGTCTTTCTGTACGAAGTGCACTTCTTTTAATTTGCATGGATCATCAATATTTACGTAAACTTCTTTGAATACTTTTAAGATATCTCTTGGAACTAATTCCTGATGGCGTTTATCAGATACATCTTTGACCGTGTATCCTACATCTTCACGCATTTTTCCAGGAATATGGAATCCAAAGTTTTCTTCTAGTACATAGCTGATACCGCCTTTACCAGACTGACTGTTGATACGGATAACGTCACTTTCGTATTCACGTCCAACATCGTGTGGATCGATTGGAAGATATGGGATATTCCAGTGCTCTGGATGTTTTTCGTCTCTCCAGTGCATACCTTTGGCAATCGCATCCTGATGAGATCCAGAGAAGGCAGCAAATACCAGCTGTCCTGTGTATGGCTGACGTTCGTAAACGGACATTCTTGTTAATCTTTCATAGACTTTTGTAAGTTCTGGTAAGTTAGAGAAGTCCAGTTTTGGATCAACACCGTGTGTATACATATTTAATGCAAGAGTGATAATGTCAACGTTACCTGTACGTTCACCATTTCCAAATAAAGTACCCTCGACACGATCAGCACCTGCAAGCAAGGCAAGTTCTGTATCAGCAACACCGCATCCACGGTCATTATGTGGATGAAGAGATAAAACTACGTTTTCACGGTATTTCATATGTTTGCTCATATATTCGATCTGGCTGGCATATACGTGAGGCATTGAAAGCTGTACAGTTACAGGAAGATTGATGATGACCTTCCAGTCTGGACGAGGCTGCCATACGTCAAGAACGGCATTACATACATCTAATGCATAGTCGATCTCTGTACCAGTAAAACTCTCTGGAGAGTATTCAAATAAGAAGTTACCGTCTGTCTCATCAGCCAGGCGTTTTAATAATTTTGCACCGTCTGTTGCAATTTTCATGATCTCTTCTTTGGATTTTTTAAATACCTGTTCACGCTGTGCAACAGAAGTAGAGTTATATACATGAACGATCGCTCTTTTTGCGCCTTTTAAAGCTTCGAAAGTCTTTTTAATGATATGTTCTCTTGCCTGGGTTAAAACCTGAATGGTAACATCATCAGGGATCAGATCATTTTCGATCAAAGTACGTAAAAATGTATATTCTGTTTCTGAAGCAGCAGGGAAACCAACTTCAATCTCTTTGAAACCAACCTTTACTAAAAGTTTAAAAAATTCAACTTTTTCATCAAGACTCATCGGAATGATCAGAGCCTGATTTCCATCACGAAGGTCAACACTACACCATGTAGGTGCTTTTGTGATATATTCTTTCTTTGTCCAGTCAAGGGACGTTTCAGGTGGCATAAAATATTGTCTTTCATATTTGCTTGGGTTCATCATTGCTGTGAAGCTCCTTTCAAAAATTAATGATTGTTGTAGGTATGTTTTAAGTATTGAAAGGTGGATACTGGGTATCATGTATCGGATGAAATAAATGTACGATAACATAAAAAAAACTCCGAATCTAATCCTTATCAGGATAGAGACGAAGAAACTTCCGCGGTACCACTCTAATTCACGTTATAAAGAAACGTGCACTTCTTACTGATACGGGTTATAAAACCGATATCTCTCCATTGTAACGGTTGGACTCCGGCAATACCTACTGTAAGTTCAGCATGCTACTCAAAGGCGAGTTCAAATATCATCAACAATTGCTTCGCACCATCCAGCAACTCTCTGAATGTCTTAAATATTCTACTATTCCTTATCATTGTATTTAAATCATTTACAATAATGACAATCTAACATAAAAATCAGGAAGTGTCAACTGCTAAAATATAAAATATAAAGAGAACTTTCTTTACAGAGAAGACTTTCATACGGAAAGAAATTATGATAAAGTAGAACAGAGCAATGGAGGAAAGAACATGAGATTTTTTGAATATTTAAAAAAACAGGAACCTTCAAAAGAAAATGAAGAAGCAAGAAAACGAATTTATAAGCTGCATCAATTAGAAGGAAGCCTTACTTATATTGAACGAATGGAAATCATCGAAGAAGGGAAAGGCTCCATGGAAGTTGAGTTTGTCAGAGGAGAGTTGAGTGAGGGAATGACACTTTGCTTTTATGATAATCAAGGAAAAGAATCTGGAAGAGGAGAGATTCTCGAAATTTATATTGGAAAGGGAGAAGATAAAGGGAGATTCTCAGAACAAGGGAATAAGGGGAAGATTATATTTGAATATTGGCAGCCAGTAACGGACCGTTTCTGGAACAGTCAATATCTGAAAGAATTCACTCTTGAAAAATAAATTTAAAAAAATTCAAAAAAAGTGTTGACAGTTGTCGGAAACATATGATAATATAAACGAGCTGTCGCATTGATGGGGTATCGCCAAGTGGTAAGGCACAGGATTCTGACTCCTGCACCGCTGGTTCGAGTCCAGCTACCCCAGTTTAAGGGTGTGTAGCTCAGGTGGTAGAGCACTTGACTTTTAATCAAGTTGTCCGGGGTTCGAATCCCCGCACGCTCACTATATTTTTTAAAATAAATTTTAAAAAATATAAAAAAGTTCTTGACAAAGAACGACAGATTATGTATAATAAAGTAGTTGTCACATTGATGGGGTATCGCCAAGTGGTAAGGCACAGGATTCTGACTCCTGCACCGCTGGTTCGAGTCCAGCTACCCCAGTTAAGGGTGTGTAGCTCAGGTGGTAGAGCACTTGACTTTTAATCAAGTTGTCCGGGGTTCGAATCCCCGCACGCTCAGTTAATAAGCATGATTTAAGAATGAACTTAGATCATGCTTTTTTTCTTTTACTAAATAAAATTCACAAAATAAAAGAAGCCTCTAAAAACAGAGACTTCAAATGCTCGCATTGATCACAAGTAAACTTATTTTTTCAAGTATGGTGTAATTGCAGAGCTGATTTCTTCAAGTTCATCTTTACCATGTACGGTTAAAGTCAAAGGTCTTGTCAGATCAAGGCTGAAAATTCCCATGATCGATTTTGCATTTACGATATATCTTCCAGAAGAAAGATCAATCTCAGATTTAAAATGTGCGATCGTATTTGCAAATGCATTCACGTCTGCAATGGAATCAAGAGAAATAATAAAGTTGGTATCCATGTTTAAACCTCCTTAATGGTTAAATCTCTTTTATCCTACAATTTTTTTGATAGAAAGTCAAATTCGATAGATAACAGAAAAGAAGTATGATAAAATATAAGACAACGGAGGGAAAAAGATGACGGAAAAACAAAAAATGTTGATGGGAATTTTATATAATGCAGAGGATCAAGCTCTGATAGAAGAGAGGAACTATGCAAAATCTCTAACCAGACAGTTTAATGAACATTGGGAAGATAAAGGACGTCGGAATTATCTGATAGGACAGATATTTGGAAGTCTTGGGAAGAATGTTCATCTGGAAGCACCCATTTATCTGGATTATGGATATAGGACAACGATTGGAAGTGACTTTTTCTCAAACTTTAATCTGACGATTTTAGATGGTGGAGGAGTTGAAATCGGGAATCATGTTTTTATAGGTCCGAATGTAGGAATTTATACTGCGAACCACCCAGCAGATGTGAAGAGACGAGAAAAGGGATATGAATGGGCCCTCCCAGTTAAGATTGGAGATAAAGTATGGATTGGCGGAGGGGTTACGATTCTTCCTGGAGTTACGATTGGCGACAATAGTGTGATCGGTGCAGGAAGTGTTGTAACAAAGGATATTCCTGCCAATGTAGTTGCTGCAGGTAATCCATGCAGGATCATCAAAGAAGCGGAAGAAGGAGACAGATATGGGATTATTGACGAGAAAAACGGATAGCAATCCATTAAGTAAGAATATTGACGAATTACTTGATGGAATGAATCAGGAGAGGGAAGAGACAAAAGAAGGAACTTATGAAGAATCTTTAAAGAAGATTGAGGAGCGGATCAAAGAACTTGGTATTTTAGAAGAAGAGAACGAAGATTAAGAAAGGCATCGGTGGTGCCTTTCTTTTTTTTACTTTATAGGAAAGTTCGCCTTTGGCTCCTTTCCAAAAGAAAAATAGCCCACATAAAAGTGGGCAGAGCAAACAGATGATCATGGTTTTAGAAAATATAAAAACCTTCTTCACCAAAATCATCACCAAACACATCTTCATAAATAAGAACTACAGTCATTATTGTTGGAATTATAATGATAGGTATTGGCTGGTATAAAAAATCAAAGAATGATAAAAAGGTATTTCAATATATGAAAGAACAGGATTAAATGAACTATGAACGAAGCTTGTGAGATAGAAAATAATGTTATAGTTTTTCGTTGCAAAAAATTTGTGCTAAAATAGATATCAGAAAGAAAAATGGAGGACAATAATATGATTTCATTTGCAAGTGACTATATCGCAGGGGCACACCCGGTAATTATGCAAAGATTACTAGAAACAAACATGGAAAACTTGAGTGGATATGGAACGGACCAATATTGTGCACAGGCAAAAGAAAAGATCAAACAGGCATTTCAATGTCCAGATGGGGAAGTCTTTTTCTTAGTCGGAGGTACACAGACAAATCAGGTGATCATCAGTACAATGCTTGCTCCGTACGAAGGTGTGATCGCAGCTAAAACAGGACATGTCAGTGTGCATGAAGCAGGTGCGATTGAATATAGTGGACATAAAGTGATCGAATTAGAAGAAAATGACGGAAAATTAGCAGCAGAAGATATTAAGAAATGTATCGAAGATTTTTATTCAGACGATAATCACGAACATATGGTATATCCTGGAATGGTTTATATCTCATTTCCTACAGAATATGGAACATTGTATTCGAAACAGGAACTAACGGAGATCTCAAATGTCTGCAGAAACTATGAAATTCCATTATTCATTGATGGGGCGAGATTAGGTTACGGAATTGAAAGTAAAGAAAATAATCTGAGACCAGAAGAAATTGCAGAACTATGTGATGTATTTTATATTGGGGGAACCAAAGTAGGAGCATTATGTGGAGAAGCAGTCGTATTTCCACATCATAATACACCAAAACATTTTGTGACACAGATCAAGCAAAGAGGGGCATTATTAGCGAAGGGAAGATTGTTGGGAATCCAGTTTGATACTCTATTCACAGATCATTTGTATTTTGAGATCAGCAAACATGCGATTGCAATGGCTGAGAGATTAAAAGAAGTATTTCATAAGAAAGGATATACATTTTTCTTAGAGTCCCAAACGAATCAGCAGTTTATCATCCTTGAGAATGAGAAGATGAAAGAACTGAGCAAGAATGTAGAATTTGGTTTTTGGGAGAAGTATGATGATAACCATACGGTTGTGAGATTTGCAACAAGTTGGTCAACAGATGAAAGTTCGATCGATCAGCTGGAAGAATATTTATAATTAATTTTATTATAGAAGAAATGCAGTTTTGTATGTAGGAAATGCAGAACTGCATTTTTATTTTATAGGAGAATCTTATGAATGAAAAGTAAAAAAAGTTGATGGATAAATATAGAAATGATATAATGAAAATATGGTAGGTTAAAACAATAAAGGCAGGATAGGAAAGGAGTTAACTATGAAGAAATTTTTATCTATGACAGTGTTACTTCTGATCATCGTACTTGCAGGATGTCAGAAGGATCAGACAACAAAGCCAAAGCAGAAGACGAATACAAATGATGCAAAGGTTGTAAAAACAGAGAAACTAGAGACGATGAGCTACGAGGATTTTTACGAGAATCTAAAAGAGGAAGAATGGAACGACTTGGATATCATATAAGTTGCTGATCAGAAAATCACAGCTGTGATAGGTAATTACTTTCTTGTGCTTAATGAGAACAAGAAGAATCATACATATAAGATCAATAAGATCATAGATTTGCATCCATATGGAATGAATTATTATTATAATGAAGAATCAACAATGTTTTATCCATCCAAAGATGGAGAAAAATATCTGATTTATAATGAATGCAGATATAATTCAAAAGATCAAACAATCAATGCTAAAGATGATAAAGAACTTAAGAGTATAGTCATTGATTTAAAGAAAGATGAGGTAACATACCGAAAGGGAAATCATCTGGAAAATTTGAAGAAGAAGGAAGGCGTATCCGAAAATAATTATCCAAAGATAGCAAAATTTTCAAAGGATATGAAGCAGTATGCAAAAAAGAAAAAATATGAGCTGATGACAAACTTCTATTTAAAATCAGGAAAAGACAGATTCTGGGTAATGAAACCATTCTATGAAGAAAATATTTTAGAAGGCAGGATTTTTAGATATCATGAAGGAAAAATACAGTGCGTATTTAAATTTCGGGAGCCATAAATATAACGTATCTATTATAAAATGAAAAATGCCATCCATATATTGTAGCTTTGATAAAGAAAAACACAATATATGGATGGCAAAAATAATTGTCGAAAAAACATAAAAAAGCTGTTGACATACTGTATACAGCTATGGTAAGATAATCAACGTCGCTGAAAGAGCGGCAGGAAAATATAACATCGGAGCTGATCTGGCTTCTGAAAAGAATAAAAAAACTTCTTGACACAAGTGATCAGATGTGATAATCTATAAAAGTTGCTGACGGAGAACGATCAGAACAATAGAGATTAGATCTGAAAGAAAAGTTAAAAAGTTCTTGACAGATGAGAACAGAAATGATATTATATAAAAATTGTTGCAGAGCAGAACAGCTCAGAACAACAAAATAAAATAAAAAAGTTCTTGACAAACAAAAAGAACCGTGATAAAATAATAAAGCTTCTTGCACACAAGAAGCGGATCACAAAAAGATCTTTGACAACTGAACAATAAGACAACCTTGAAAATTCTAATGAATTTTTCAGATGATTTTAGTAAAAATCAACGAACGTTCTTTATAAGAACAGTAATAACAAGGATAAAGAAGCTAGTGCTTCTTGAACTTGGATCAACATTGAACATGAGAGTTTGATCCTGGCTCAGGATGAACGCTGGCGGCGTGCTTAACACATGCAAGTCGAACGAAACACCTTATTTG